>Ga0209022_1001422_pt1 | contig 24708 bp, 24 predicted proteins | sample PinacodermPK_FD_187300 | JGI IMG/M metagenome (GOLD analysis project Ga0209022, IMG submission 187300) | Host-associated microbial community of the marine sponge Aplysina aerophoba from Gulf of Piran - sponge pinacoderm, lysed by proteinase... | ecosystem: Host-associated > Porifera > Sponge >...
TGGCCGGCATCGCCGACGCCCGTTGTAAGACAGGACCAGCCCCGGACGAAATCATGGACATGCGGTCTCGACCCGCGCATCAGAGCTTGTTCAACAACGTCCCGGGCCGCGCTCCCACCGATATGCGCACATCCTTTGAGAACCGGAGGCCGTGGGGCGTTCGATGCTTCCGCTCGTCCCTGGGCTTGACGAAGGACATCAGAGCGCGACGAGCACCCCACCCCTTCCAGTTGAGCTTGCGATTTGAGATTCACCGCTGCGAGGTGAGCAGGAGGTGAGTTTCTCAATGGAGCCCTCAACTGAGATTCTCAGCAATGTCGAAGTGATCCCCGGTTCTGTGGGCCGGCGCCGCTGGCCGGAGGAACTGAAGGGACGGATCGTTGCCGAGACGCTGGAGGATGGCGAGACGGTGGCCGGAGTGGCGCGCCGGTACGACCTCAACGCCAACCAGCTGTCGGGCTGGCGCCGCCTGTTGCAACCGCTACGCTGGTTCGGGCTGCTGGAATACCACGGGCCTCCGGAGAGGGCCGAGGTGGGCTGGCGCAAGAGCGCCCTCTTCGACCGCTTCCTGTCGTTCGATGTCCGACTCTCGCGGGAGCGCGGCACGGGTCACTGAATGAGGCCTACAGCGGGAACCCGGCCATATCGGCGCCGGGTCGCGTGCGGACCCCCGCAAACGCCAGGTGAACCGCCGGCGGGCAGTCGTGCAATCGCCGGCCTCCAGGACGGCCGGTGGCTGCGGGTTCAATCAGGAGCTGGAGGAATTCCGGGCGCTGTCGATGACGAGGCGGTAGGCGAGACAATGGGAGTTGAGATCGGCTGGTCGCAGATGGGTCGTATTCGCCTTCGGGGATTGAGTCATATGACACTCGGTGCTATATCACACGGCATGATGGGAAAGGCGAGCGGGGCTCGGATTGCGCACGTTCAAGACCAAGCCGTTCGGGCGCTTTGCCACTCGCGAGGAGATCGAGGACGGCGCACTGTGCGAGGCCGTGGAGCGCGCGGCGAAGGGCCTGATCGGCGCCGACCTGGGCGGCGGCGTCATCAAGCAGCGCATCGCCCGTCGGGGACAGGGGCGGTCCGGCGAGTTCCGCGTTATCGTGACGTTTCGTCGTGGAGAGCACGCTTTCTTCGTCCACGGGTTCGCGAAGAGCGACCGGGAAAATTTGCGTCCCAAGGAACTCACGGCGTTGCGCTCCCTGGCGGACGAGATGTTGGGATTGGACGCCGCCGGCCTGGAAGCGATGCTGGCGAACGGGACGATCAGCGAGGTGGACTGCGATGACCAAGCGGTATGAGAGCGAGGTGCTGGCGTCGGTGCACGAGACGGCTCTGGGCATGACGGAAGCGGGCGTCATGTCGAAGCGGACGATGAAGGCGTTCGACGAGCTGTGCCTCACGCCGGTGGAGGACATGCCGCCGGAGCGGATTCGTGAAATCCGGCTTCGCGAGAACGCGAGTCAGGCGGTGTTCGCCCGCTATCTAAACGTGACCACGGGTCTGGTGAGCCAGTGGGAGCGCGGCGAGAAGCGCCCGCGCGGCGCGTCGCTGAAGCTGTTGACGCTGGTGGCGAAGAACGGCCTCGGGGCGGTCGCGTGAAGCCAAATGCGGCATGCGACGACTGGAATACGATCGAATCCGGTGACTATTCGATTACGGAATTTATGTCGGGAAAATAAAGACAATAAAATCAGCGTATTAGGTGGCTAAGTCGCACAAGTGTGGCGCAGATCGTGCATCCGAGGACCGGGCAGGCCGGGACTTCCACGCAGCCCACACTCTCGCGCCAGCAGCAGGAAGACACGGTTGACCGTGCTGTAGGGCAGTGTGCGGCCGTCTTCGGTCGGGAACAGAGCACCAGCGGCGTCACCGCGTCGGAGGCGAACCGACAGATAGGAGACCAGGGCCGCCCGGGTGCTGTCATGTATTGGGAGCATGCGGCTCTTGCGGAACTTGGTCTGCAGGATGAGCAAGCCGTCGTCCGTCACATCCTTGACCCGCATGGACAAGGCTTCGGAGATACGCATGCCGGTTGCCGCAAGCAGTCCGATCAAGGTCGCATACATCAGTGGCCTGAAGGATCCGGCAGGCTTCAATCGGGAAGCCGCCGACATCAATCGGGCAATGTCTTCGTCCGCGTAAATATGCGGTCGCCTGCGCCGGTAGCGCCCGCGTCCCAGAGCATCCGCTGCCGGAACCTCGTGGCGAGGGTCTTCGGCCTGCATCGTCAAAGCGAAGCGGCGCACGGTCAGCAACCGATTGCGCCGTTGATGCTGCGAAGGAGCGCATGCCGCCCAGTCGACCACCCGACAGGAACGAACTGCCTCGTCCCCGTACGCTTCGGCGAAGGCCGCGAAGCTCCTGAGCAATATGGCCGGCGTGCGGAACTTGAAGCCCAGTGTACGCCGAAGTTGGACGTAGCGTTCAACATCCCGGTTCAGCATGACGAGACCTCCGGCCACGGCTGGACGACCTGCCTCAGCATGGCAAGATCGACCTTGGCGTAATGGGCGGTCGTATCGGGAGAGCTGTGCCGAAGGACGGCGCCGATGGCCTCGAGCGTTGCGCCTTCCCGGAGCATCGAGGTCGCAGCCGAATGCCTCAAGAGATGTGCGCCGGAAGACGGCGGATCCGGGATGCCGGCGCGCCGGATTGCACTTCGCACAATACTGGACACCGTGCTTCGGTGATTGAGAGGTCGAAAGGGGGCTACGGACCGCAGAAAGACGAGTTCGTCATCTACCGCCGGGCGTATCCGTTCGAGGTAATCGTGCAGAGCGTCTCCGGCGTCCTGCGGTAACGGGAGATCGGTCTCCTGCCGGCTTTTGCCGCGAACGCGCAGGGTTCCGTGCGCCCACGCAATATCGTCGAGACGCATATCCGCAATGTCTCCGGCCCGCAGGCCAAGACGCGCCACCAGCAGCAGGATTGCGCGGTCGCGGACACCATGTGGCTTCGTGAGGTCGCAGGACGCAATCAGCCGCTCGATATCGGCCTTCGGCAAATAACGCGGCATTGTCGACAATCGCCACTGGGGGATCGTCGGAACTGCTTGATCGAGCCATGGCTGGCAGGCACCGCGGGCCACAAGGAACCTCAGATAGGCACGGAGCGCCGCGGTCATTGCCCTCGCGGAAACGGACGAGTTCGCCTGAGCCATCGCGAGTACGACCCGCCTGATCAGGCCGGCATCGTAGACGGCCGGGTCCTCACCCAGTTCGGGCAACAAACGCATGATCATGCTTCGATGGCGCATGATCGTTCGTTCCCGGAGACCCGAGCGGGAGAAGCAATTCGAGCGCGAGCGCAGTCACCGGCTACACGTCGAGCGCAACGACCTCACGCCCGAAGTGGAAATCTTTCGATCCCAACGAATGGGAACTTTTGAGTCCCAATTGACATCGAGGCCCGCCGGGCCGCCGGCCTATGCATCCGCTGCGGCAACGCCCCGCCGGCGGAGGGCCGGGCGATGTGCGAGCCGTGCCGTGAGGACCGGCGGCAGGCGAAACGCGCGCGCCATGCCGAGCGCCGGTCGGAGGGCCTCTGCGTCCAATGCGCGACGCCCGCGCCTGGCGGCAAGGCCTATTGCGATTCCTGCGCCAAGACCCGCTCCAGGCGGCGCAACCTCAAGGCTAAGCGGGAAGCCAACCGCCGGCGCTACGCCGAGCGGCGTGCACGGGGCGACTGCACCAGCTACGGCAAGCCGGCCAACGGGGCGGCCGAGTGCCGGGCCTGCTGCGACGCCGCGCGCCCACTACGACGCCCGCCAGGCCGCCGGGGTCTGCATCAAGTGCAAGACGCCCACCTACGGCGGCGCAGCCTACTGCGCGCCCTGCGCCGTGGCCAAGGCCGGGCGCCGCGACCGCGACCGCGACCGCGAGGCGGAATACGCAGCCCGGCGCCGGCGCTATGCCGAACGGCGAGCCAGGGGCCGCTGCGTTGAATGCGACGTGCCGTCGCCGGGGGTGGACCGGCAACTGCCACGCAATGGTTCCCAATTGCACGATCGACGGAAGCGATGTCAGGCGCAAACAGCACGTCATGCTCGCGCCGGGATGAACTGTGGATAAAGCCGAGAAGGACATCGGATGCCACGCGCCGCGGGCCCTCATGGAGATGCGCGGACCGGGTCCATATCGCTTGCGCGAGCTCTCTTGCGGATGTGGTTGGAAGGGCCGGGGTACTCAGAGGCACCCATCCCGACCCTCCCGGTCGGTCGCCCACCAAGTGCGGGCACGGGCTGCCGACATCAAAATTTCTTTCCCAAATAGGCAATGAAGATAACCAGCGCGCCAGCGCTGACGACAAGGATGAGGAAAATCCAGAATGGGTCCATCCCTCCCTCGGCATTCAGCATCGACCCGGACAACAGGTCGGAACGACGGCGCAGGCGACAATCGGGAACTACGACTAACCGCGCCCGCGCGGCCTTGCGCGCAATCTCGTTGCTACGACCGGGGTCAGCGCTGCCTTTCGCGCCGTCGCCCCGGCCAAACCGGACTTGCGCTTGGCGGCTGCTTCAGCTTCGGGTCCTAGATGTCGCCGACCGCGATCCGGCTGACCATGACGACGCAGCCAAGCACGTCAGGCAGGCGCTTCTGTCCTTGCGGTCTTTCGAGCGCATCCATCGTTCCCGACACGGTATCGTTCTAGAGAAAATGCCAGTATTGTCAATGATCTGACGTCCACTTGCCGCGGCGCCACCCCCTGCCCTACCGCCTGTTCGTCCGGCCCTCGCGTGCCTCCAAACACGCCCGGCGCATCTTGTACGCCAGCTTCGTCGCATTGCTCAGCGCCTCGTGATCGTCGGACTTGGGTATGCCATTGCCGTTCGACCGGTCCAAAATCCGGACGCGTCCACCCGGGACCAGAAGAATTTCGGTGGAGAAGCGTTCTCCGTCCTCGCCGAACAGGCGTCAGCGCCGGGTCTGCTGCTTACCCGCGACATAGGTCAGGCGGCCCTTTACCACGTATTTCTCGAACTTGTCGGGAAGAAACTGCCTTGACCTTAGCCTGCCGTTTTTGTCGGGATATTTCAGGAGCTGAAGGTTTTCTCATATCGCTTGTCAACACTATCGCAACATGGCGGCCCGCCGGCCGGAATCCGTCAGGCGACCGCCCCGAGACCGTACACGAATACGCGCGCTCCCCAGCCGAAACACCACGATCGTGCGGAACCCGCCAGACCGGCCGCCGCACGTGCGGGCGACCCGCTGCTCGATGACACCGCCGCCGAGGTCGGCATCGATCTGTCCGCTCCGAGCCCGCCGCACTGCCTCGCACGGCGCCGCATCCTCCAACCCCTCGCGATCGGCGAAACGGGCGAACGCCTTGGTCTTGAACGTGCGCAACCCGCACACCTCGCGCGCTTTCCGCTGTGTCGGACGATATAGCACCCGATGCTACACTATTAACGCCGCCGTCACAGGAACAGACCGCGCCGGGCGCCAAGCCTGCGTCCCGCGCAGATGAGGGGAGAGCCTTGGCCGTGAGCGGGCGGCGGCCGGGCGACCGGGGGAGGGCGTCCCGCCGTCGTTTCCGGGAGGATTCAAAGGAAATACGTTGACTTCGCGGTTCCTGCTTCGCACGCTTTCTCCTGCAATCGCATAGGCAGCCCGCTCTGTCAGGTCGCCGGCCGAACAGAACAGCCGTTCCCGGCGCGGGATGCCCCTGTACCTGGCGAATAGGCGGGGAACCACGCTAACGCACGGGTGATTGTAACGGCCCGGCACCGGCCGGGTTGGCAAGAGCGTTTGGCTGGCGAGGCGGGCGCCCGTGCAGGGCCGCGCCGCCTCCGATACACCGATGGACGGTCGCCATCGCCATGCCGTGCTCGGACAAACCGAGCGGGCCTCCGTCTATCGACAGACATGGAGGCCGTCATGAGAAAACTCTCGGGGATGGTAACGATCGCTGCGGCATTGATGATCGCTGCGGCATTGATGATCGCCGCGAATGGATCATGGGCTCAGGATTACCGCACCACAAACAAGGCCGGCGGCGCGGCGTGCTCTTCAAGAGATGCATATGAGGAGTATCGCAAAGCGGCGCTGCGCGCGCACCGCACAAAAGACCAAACCTGGATCGAGCAGGTTTATAATTCCGGGCGGTGCTACCCCATGGAGCGCGGAATGCGGGTGACGGTGAAAGACGACAGCACGCCGGGAACGGCGCAGGTCTACCTTCACCCGCGCAGCGGCGGGACACCCATGGTGGTCTGGACTGCAGACGAGAATTTCCGGTAAGTCGCGCAGATTTGAAACCGGGACATTGTTGGGGGTCAATATTCCACGCCGAATGACAGTCTGGGGTCCGGAACGACGTTCATCGTGGCGCCGCAACCCAGGGATCTACCGTCTCGACCCCGGTGTTGCGGAACTCGCCTGAATTCCGTGTCACGACGGCGAGCCCGCGCGTGGCCGCGGCCGCCGCCAGAAAGGCATCCGGTACATGGTCGTCGAGCGGCTGACCGCGCCGACGCTTTTCCTCCATGATCCGCGCACATGCCTGCGCATCGGCCAGGGACCAGTCGACGATCCGGTCTTCGAACAGCTCGTCGAGAAGATCCTGGAACTGGTCGGCGAGGGCGCGCCGTCGCCCGCCGGGATCGACCCGGCCAATGCCGTCGAGCACCTCCCAGACGGTGACGGAGGCGAGCCCGAGACCCTCGTCGGCGATAGAATCGAGAAAGGCGGCGACCCGAGGCTCGGGCCTCGGTCGCATCATTTCGGAGACGACGTTTGTGTCTATGAGCCACGCGAGCGGTGCGGTCATTCATCCTCCTCACGGGAGAACGACAACGGGTTGTAGCCGCGACGGGCCACCGGCGGAAGCTCGACCCCCTGCTCCTCCCCAAAATGCCGTGCGAAGGCTTCGGATGGCTTCGGACGGCGCTCGGTCCTGGTGCGCTTTTCGTGGATCAGACGGCGGACCAGCTCCTCCATCGACACGCCGATCTGGCGGGCTTGGCGTCGGAGCCAGGACTTGTCACGAGGATCGATGTCTCGAACGATGATGCTTGTGCTCATGCCGGCGGCTCCGTTTCGGTCGATAGCCTGCTCACGGGCCATCCTGACATCAAATTATGCTATCAAGGAGTGCAGGTCAAAGTCTTGTGGCTGCCGTTCTTGACGGCGGCCATGGCGCGGTCGCTGTTGTGGAGAATGCCGTTCGGCGCAAGGGTTCAACGCTGATCGGCGCGCGAACCTATTGATTTCATTTGATTTTTAGGGTTCAATCTAGGGTGCCGAACAACACCCAGAACCTCCGCCGGACGCGCCATCCTCAAGAGTCAGACCCTGAAGCCTATACCCACGGTCTTCGACGGACGCTTGCTCCGAGGGCGCTCGGTGCCACTCACGCTCTCGAGCGCCCGCATGTCGCGAGCGCTGTCGTTGCTCACGATCCGACGCTTGGCGGTATCCCGGTTTCGATTGGGTCACGGACAAGGGCGGCACCGTGGAGCGTGGACTCGCGGCAATAGTGTTCTTCGACCTGACGGGCGCCGCGCGCGGCGCGATCTGTCAATGCCTTGCCGGCCGCTTCCCTCAACGCCTCATCGCCGCATCGTCTCCGCGCAGCCGCCTCGATCACGTAGTCGAGCAAGGCATTGCCAAGCGCGATCCGGCCGCTTCTCCGCGCAGGGCTTCGAGCCGGTCGGCCCGCTGATCGCCGAAAAGGAAATTCTGATTGTCGCCAAGTATGTCGCGTACGCGTTTGCAGACGCTGTCCGGCACTTCCGCGCGCCAATCATGCTCAAGCGCTCCCGGCGTGGCGTCGCGTACTTCTTCAGGCGCGTATGCCTTGTTGTCGGCGCGTTCGCGAGTTTCTTCCAGCCGCGTGGCATTTTCAGGCTTCTGTGGGGACCATCGCTCATCGCAACCTCCAATGTCCTTACTCGGGTGCGACTGAAATCCGCGTTCCTGCGACCATCGCTGTGTAGCAGAAACGTTGTGTCGCCACGTCGTAATTCACGTGTATGTGCGCAGCATAATTGACTTGATTATATGCAGCTTTATGTACTTGTTTTTATGCGGCACGTAAAACTTGTGAGTTCACGCGGATTATCCGGCATGGTCAAACCGAATGAGAAGCTCGCTGCGTCGCTGGCGCAGATCCAGAAGCTCCAGGGCCGGGGGCGGCGGGTCTTCCGCTCCGGCGAACTGACACGCGTTCACCGCGAGCGGCTGGTCAGGAACGGTTTTTTGCGCGAGGTGATGAAGGGCTGGCTGATTTCTTGCAGCCCGAATGCCGATCCAGGCGATACGACGCCTTGGTGCGATTCCTTCTGGGAGTTCTGCACGGCCTATTGCACGGCCCGGTTCGGGCCGGACTGGCACCTGTCGCCGGAACAGTCATTGCTGCTCCACGCGGAAAACACCGTCATCCCGCAGCAGGTCATCGTCTATACGCCCAAGGGCGCCAACAACACCGTCGAACTGTTGTTCGGCACGTCTCTATACGACCTCAGGCAGAAGGACATGCCGCCGGATGCCGACCTGACGGAACGGGACGGGCTGCGGCTGTTTGTGCCCGAGGCGGCAGTGGTGCGCGTGCCGGAGGCGTTCTTCGTCCGGCACCCTGTCGAGGCGCAGGTCGTCCTCTCGGGCATCCGCGATGCGGCCGACGTGCTCGGGCGGCTGCTCGATGGCGGTCATTCAGTGATTGCCGGGCGGCTGGCCGGTGCCTTCCGCCGGATTGGCAGGGGTGACGTGGCCGATGAGATTCTGAGCGTCATGAAACGCGCCGGCTACGATGTCCGCGAAGCCGATCCGTTTGAGCCGGAACAGGTATTCGGTGCGCTAAGCCGGGTGCAAGCGCCGATTGTTGGCCGTCTGCAATCGTTGTGGGAGTCGATGCGGGAACCCGTGATGGCAGCATTTCCCGAAGCGCCCGGCCTGCCGAAAGACACTGAAGCCTACTTGTCCTTCGTCGATGACATTTATCGAAACGATGCCTATCACTCGCTGTCAATCGAGGGCTACCGCGTCACGCCGGAGTTGATCGACCGGGTGCGCATGGGCGACTGGGACCCGGATTATCAAGAAGCCGACCGGCAAAGCCGCGATGCGCTGGCCGCGCGCGGTTACTGGCAGGCATTCCGGCTTGTGCGGGCGACGGTCGGCGCGATCGTTGACGGTGGCGAAGCCGGTACTCTGGTCCGCGAGGCCCATCGAGATTGGTATCGTGAGCTGTTTCAGCCTTGCGTCGCCGCCGGCCTGATCGCGGCTTCCGCTCTGGCGGGTTATCGCAACGATGCGGTATTTCTGAGGGGATCGCGGCATGTGCCGCCGCGCCGGGAGGCGGTGCGCGATGCCATGCTGGCCCTGTTCGATCTGCTGGAGTCTGAAACCGAACCGTCCGTTCGCGCCGTGCTCGGTCACTGGCTGTTCGGCTATATCCATCCTTACCCGGACGGCAATGGGCGCATGGCGCGCTTTGTCATGAACGCGATGCTGGCATCCGGCGGCTATCCGTGGACCGTCATCCGGGTCGAGGATCGCGATGTCTACTTGGCGGTGCTCGAAAGCGCCAGTATCGATCAAGATATCCGGCCGTTCGCGCAGTTTGTGGCAGACCGGGTCGCGTGGTCACTGGTGCAGTCAGCGTGAATGCCACATAGGTCGAAAGCTGGGCAGACGGTGCCAGGTCCTGGCCTGCCACACGACGGTGTCGGTTGCCGCCATGACCAGATGCAGATCGTGCGAGACCAGGAGCACGCCGCGGCCATACACGGCCTAGTCAGATGCCTTCCGGCCCCATGCGGAAAAGGCCGACTACGAGTTTGGCTCAAGTGCATACAATTGATGCCGGATTGCCGAGCCCTCAATCTGACTGTCGTCTACTCAAACGGGGCGATCCGCCTGCTGTCCAACGCAATCAGACTCTATGGCGGTACGCCACTCACCATGGTCGCGGTGCCGGCAGTCAGCTCAGTGAGCCACCCCCCACGCCTGGCTCAGGGCGACCGTCACCTTCTTGTGGGCGTGCATCGCCGGCGCCGAGTAGTCCACGAGGCGATAGCGCACCAGGGCGGGCTCGTGTTGTCGGCGTCGATCAGCACCGCAAGGCTTCTGGAATCTGCATCGCCGGAATCGCGGTTCCTTCCCGTGTTTCCTTTTCGTAAACGCCTCTATCGGCGCTGCGCTCCGTTCCGGCGGCATTCCCAGGGGTTTCGCGGCGTCGATGCCATGGCCTCCGGCGCGCGGTGCGGTCTTCCGCACGGCCGGTCGAAGCTCAGCCTTTGCCCGCCGCGTCCCGGTCCGCTGCGGGCTGAGGTCCAATTCCCGGCTCCGGCCGCGGTCCGGGGCTGGCGATTCCCGGTCTCTCGCCGGCGATGCAGCGCCGTCCGGTTCCCTATGCGCCTTCGGTGGGGTGAGCGGCGTCGGGCGAGAGACAGGATTGGCTCGTTACGGGGTCAGCCACGAAAGTCCTTCTCAAGACAGGGTCTCCATCAAGGCGGCCGACCGTTCCGCGACGATACCGATCACCTTGTCTCGCATTGCCCTCGCCACCTCCGACCCTTCAGCAGATTCCGGAAGATCCAACGCGGCTGCCCTTTGGGAAAGTCGTGTGGCCAATTCTGCCAGGGCGGTCTCGGCTTCGGCTGCTGCCAGCCCGATCGTCCGCGCCAGCGCGAGAAAATCCTGCCGGCGCAGCCGGTCATCCTTGCCATTGAGCTTCAGGGCCATACGATCGCCGGCAAGGCCAGGAAGGATCCGAGTGGTAACCGCATCATAGAGCGGCGCAAATCGGACCGACGCGAATGCTTTGTCCCCGACGCTGGCCGTCTTCAGCATTGCGAGATTTTTCAGGTGCATGTCACCATCAGCGATCAGCCAGGCGAATAGGGCGCGGCGAAACAGAATGTTGAGGTCAGCGGCCGGATCTGTCGACAGCGGCCGGAGACCCCTCGCCACGCGTTCGATGGTGCCGTCATATTTGGCCGCGGGCGGCAGATCCAGGATCGAACAGAAGTCTTCCAGTGCAAGACGGCGCCGGTCCCCGACGCCGCGCCGGATGTCGAAACGCTCGACCGCCAAAGCCGGCGGCATGCCATCGGGCATCTCCACCAATGCCGCCGCCGGCACCTCGAAGTCGGCAGCGCGGCCCAGTTCAAGGCAGAGCCATTCGACGATCGGCAGCGTTTCGAACCCTGCCGTGCCGGCGGGTTTGAGGATGTGCGTGAACGGTCGATCGATGGCCGGCACGAGAGCCCCATCGGAGAGGAGACTCATCGGTGCTTTGATTTGGAAACCTGACAGGCGCGGCGTCCGGGTTTTTGCGAAGAGTTGGGCGAGCTTTTGTTCGAAAGTCTCCTTGATCTCGCCGCGCGCCGGTCCTGCATAGCGTCCGGTGAAGCGTCCCGCCTCGAAGAACGCGGCGAGCGGCGTCGCAAGGACATCGGCTGGCAGGGTCTCTAGTTCGTCAGCGCTCGGGACGATAGCGATGTTTGACATATAGCGTCGACCGCTGCGAAGCGCCTCGCGTTCGTCGCGATTCTGCAGAACTTGGGCAAGCCAGCCTTCGGGCAAGAGCGATTCGATGAAGGCAGGAAGTTTCCCCGGCGCGGTCTCGCGGACAAGCGGCGGCCCGCTCCGCTTCCGGGGCTTCCAGCGCCACTCGAAGCCATCATGGATCAGGCGGCCGAGCGGTTCGCCGTGCCAGGCGACCAAGAGATCGAGGGCGGCCTTGTTGGCCGGAACCGCAGCCGCACTGGGCCGCTGCAGGAGGAAACGCTCTGCGCCCTCGCCCTCGCGATACCAGCCATTCGCGCGCGCCAGCCCCCAAACTGCATCGGCCGCGGCCCCTGGCGAACCGTGTTCCTCGACCAGGCGCGCCGCCATTCGACGGCGCATTTCGGCGGTGATCGCACCGGCGTGTTCACTCCTGAGCCGAAAAGCCTCCAGAAACCGCTGGCGCGGCGAGGACACGTCGACGCGCAACTCGCCCAGATCGTCGCCGATCACGGCACTCGCGATCGATGGGTTCTGCGGCGCTTCGTTCTGGACGATCTCAACAGTGCGAAAGCGCGTGCGTTGATTGCGCCGGCCGCTGATAAACAGCCGTCCGTCCGGCGCCGGCCCTAGCAGAAACGCGCTCGCCGAGGACAGATAGGCCTTAGGGTAGAGATAATGGGCGATACGGACTGCGTGACCCAGGATCACGGTTTCAGTGTCGCTGCCGGACTCGACATAGACGCCGCGGACCAGCTGGATCAGCTCCCCTGCCCGGGCGCGACGGTGCGCCCGCTTTGCGTCGATGGTTTCGCCCACAAGGTGGAGCACGACGAATTGTCCCGTATCATAGATGCGGAATAATCACATATTTCACCTGAGAGATCAAGAATTATCGCGCATCTCAGATACGCGTAATTCCCTTCTCATCGGCTGCATGGGCTTTCCGGCAATAGGGGATTTTGAGGGTTGTCCTGCGGTCTGGGCTGTCGGCGGAACTGAAGCCATGGCTTGCAGGGTGATCTGCGTGACAGCCAAGCGGGAAGTGCGTTGCCTCCGTTCCTTCCGGACACCCGCCTCACGGCTCGTCGGGTTGACCCGGACTCCCCACCCTCGCTAGGGAAGCCGGAATGGGTAAAGCGCTTTATTCCGGCGGGGCCACAAGCTGATCGACGATGACGCCACAAGAGTTGACCGACATCCTCAACCGCATTTGGGCAGCCGCGCCCGAAGGTGAGGCTATGGCGAAAGTCCATCTGTTTGGGATCATCTATGCCGGCGAGATCAGGGGGCGCGGAGAATCCGTCTCCAAGATCGTTCGCCAGTCGCGCGTGCCGGATGCCGAACATGGCTCCGATCAACGCATCGAGGGCCGAAGCTTCCTCTTCGAGGTCGAGGGCGGCCGCCAGGGCACCGATCTCGTCACGCAGCCGGTTCGCCGCGTCTTCGCCCGAACGGCGGATGAAAGTATCGAGCCGTTCCTCGATCCCGGCTCGGCCGAGGGAACGAGCCACGAGCCCGCGACGGACGCATGTTTTCCAGATAGGCGCGCGCGGTTGAACTCAGGAAGAGTTCGCCGAGAAACGGCCGGTCAGTAGGGAGCGGTCCCGGACCGCGCCGTGGCCGGAGGGTGAGTCCCGGCAGTGGGATGTCCCGGCCGCGCGCGGTAATCAGACAGACCGAGCCGTCGCTTGCCGGAGCGTTCTCCAGCGCGGTTCGATCGGCAATGAGCGCTCCTGGGAAATACCCGACGACGATGTTCCAAAAATTGCGCACGATGATCGCTTCGGGTGGATCGGCCATATTTCGGGTCTAGAGCCGCGAGGCCATCTTGCGCAGTTTGCCGGCCTCGACCGCACGCGACGCAGCCCGCGCGATGTGCTTGTCGGATACGAACGCCTCCGGCATGCGGTCCAGAGACTTGGCGGCGGATATTCTCTGCATTTGTTGTCCTTCCAACACCGGAATACCGACATTTGTGGTGATAGGAATGGAAAATGAGATTTTTGTGCAGTTAAGATAATTTAGTGCTGCCCAGTCGCTCTAATCTGTCTTTCGCAGAGTCTGCCCCGCCGATTGACACTTCAAGGCAACCGGCTTGACTCACCCGAAATGGGTGGCGGATACGACCTCAACGCCAACCAGCTGTCAGGCTGGCGCCGCTTGGCCCGGGACGGTCGGCTGGTATTGCCGGCGGCCGATGCGGATGTGGCGTTTGCGCCGCTGCTGGTCGGGGCAGAGAGCCCCTGCGACTCCGGTCCGGTCGGCGAGCGCCTGGACTCGGTTCCGGACAGAGCGACGGTCCGGCTCGACGCCGCGACGCCGGCGGGGCGGATCGCGGAGATCGTCTCTCTGGGCTAAATGCGTGAGCATGATTTTCCCGTCGAACCGCCCGCCCCGCGTGCTCTTCACCGCCAGCCCCGGCCTTCGAGCCGGGGGCAGGTCGCCTCATCGCCACTCCCGGTCCCCTCGGTTGTTATTCGGCGCGCTCCTTTGACCCGACAGACTGACGCAAGTTCAATGGGTTGGCATACCGATCAGCGTCTAAATGCAACGCCGAACAACAGCCCAGAACCGCCGCAACCCTGCATTTGTCGCAGTGCTGCTAGAGGGCGGCGCCGATTCCAATGCCCGGAACAAGCAAGGCGCCACAGCTTTGCATTTGGCCGCAAAGATCGGCCGCAGTCCTGCGATCGTCGCGGCACTACTGGAACGCGGCGCCGATCCCAATGCGCGCAGCGGAAGAGGGACTACGCCTTTGCATTTCGCCGTTCGGCATAACGGCAATACGGCGATCGCGGCGGCGCTGCTGAAGGCCGGTGCCGATCCCGATGCCAGGAGCAAGGGCGGTCTGACACCCCTTCATGCCGCCGCCGCATTGAACAGCGACGCGGCGGGCATCATCACCTTGGTGCAGGCCGGCTCCGACACCGATGCCAGGGACAAATCGGGCTGGACGGCATTGCATCTGGCCGCGTCGAGAAACAAGAATCCTGAGGTTGTCGCCGCTTTGGTGAAGGCAGGCGCCGATCCGGATGCCCGGAACGGACAAAAAGCGACACCCCTGCACATAGCCGCCCGGTTCAGTGGGAACCCGGCGGTCGTCGCGGCGCTGTTGAATGCCGGCGCCGATCCGGTGGCCATATCGCTCGGCAAGACTCCGTTCGAACTGGCGACCAGGAACAGGAAGCTGGCCGGCAGCGCCGCCTATCGCCGGCTCAAGGATGCGCACGACAAGTCGGCAGCGGCGCGGCAGGCGGCCCGGCAAAGGGCGAACGCGAAGGCGCGAACCCGGGTCGCGGACGATACGGCCCGGGAGCCGGTATCGTGGCGCGGCTCTTGCAGTGTCGGCAAGGACCTGAAACCCGGTCAGGGGTGCAGGATTCCCGGCGGCGGGCTATTTCGGGTTGCCGCCGACGGATGCGTCAGAAGCGTACCGGACATCCCCGGAAAAGTGTCGATGAGCAAACTCAGCATGTCGATCCGGGACGGGAAGTCTTCGATTTGCATCCGCGGCCATGTCGGCAAGGGCAATTTCACCGCCAGATACCGAGCCGCAGAAGCGATCTGGCGAATCGAGGCCCTTCCGTAAGGTCGGCCGGCGGCCGGAGACGGGCCCTCGACGCCTGGCGCGGCCGGTGCCGTTCCGGCCGGTCATTGAATTCCGAGCACCAGCCGCGGCAGGGTCAGCGAGAGTTCGGGGATGAAGGTGACGATCAGCACCATTGGCAGATGCCCGAATGTCAAGAGCTTCATGGTCGGAACGATATATTTGTCGAGCGTCAGCTTGCTGACACCGGCCGCCATGTAGAGCATCGGCGCGCAGGGCGGCGAGACGTTTCCCAAGCCGAGATTGGTGCCGACGATAGCCGCGAAATGGATAGGATGGACGCCGATTTCCGTGGCGACGGGCAGCAGGATGATCGCCGCCAGCACGCTGCCGGACACGTCGTCGACGATCATGCCGATCAACAGCAGGATCACGTTGATGATCAGGAGGGCCACGACCCTGTCCTCGGTCAGCGCGACCAGCGCCTCGGCAACCTCCTTGGGCACGTCCTGGAGGATCATGGCGCGGCTCATCACGAACAGGAAGAACAGCACCGCGACGATCGATCCCGTCGTGATCGCGGCCCGCGCGATGGTCGACGGAAAATTGCGCAGCGTCAGCCCGCGATAGATCATAAAGCCGACCATGACCGCGAAGACCAGTGCGATGGCGGCAGCTTCGGTCGGAGTCGCGATACCGGAGTAAATCGACCCGAGGATGATGATTGGCATGAGGAGCGCCCAGAAGGCTTCCTTGCCGGTCGTGCCGATTTTTCGAATGGCAAGACCGATTGGAAGCGGCTCCTCGACTTTTATCGTATCGACCTTTCTCAGGAACACGAAGTTCAGGCCGACATATACGACCATCAGGATGGCGCCGGGAATGATAGTCGAGAGGAAGGCCGCGCCGACCGAAATTCCCCCGGTGACCGCGAACACAATCATTGGGATCGAGGGCGGGATCATCAGGGCGAGGACGGAGGAGCAGGCGACCAGGGCCGTGGCGTGGCCGGCCGGATAGCCCTCCTTGACCATACGCGGGATCATGATCTGGCCGATGGCGGCGATGGCGGCGGACGACGAGCCGGAGATCGCCCCGAACAGCGCGCAGGTTACGACTGTCACGGCGCCGAGACCGCCCTTGAGCCGGCCGACGAAGGCGTTGACGAAGTTGAGCAGGCGGTCCGAGATCCCGCCCTGGGCCATCAGCGTGCCGGCCATGACGAACAGGGGCAGCGCCAGCAGGGCGAAGCTCGAGGTCGTGTTGTAAGCATAGGGGATGAGGAACGATACGTCCGATCCCGACCAGACGCCGAAGACCAGCGCGCCGATACCGAAGGCGAAGGCGATCGGCATCTCCGCCAGCAGCAGTAGGACGATGAGCGCGAGGGAAACGACGAAGGCCAGCATGGCTATTCCCCGCTCCGCCCGCGCAGGTGGGCCGTCAGGTCGACCGCCTGGTTCACCGCCTGGAGCACCATGTAGGCCGCGGTTCCGACGAACCCGAATATGAGCGAGGCCGACCACCAGCCCTTCGGCCAGCGCATATAGGAACTCAGCCGACCGGTCTGGATCTCGAACAGGGCGTATTTGATGGCGTAGTAGCCGAACAGCATGCAGGCCGCGATGCCGAGCACGGTCATGGCAAGGCGGACGGCACGGATGGCGTTCCGGTTCGCCACCACCATGGTGAGGATACCGCCATGGATGTGTTCGCCGTTGCGCGTGACGTAGGCGATGCCGAGGAAGTAGAACCAGGCGCCGAATAGCAGCGACAGCTCTTCGATGCCGACGAACGGCGAGGCGAAAACGTATCTCAGCACCACCTGGGCGAACATCAGGGCGGCGAGGCACAGGCCGAAGCCGATGATGAAGACGAAGAGGATGCGTTCGAACACCGCTTCGACCGCGATCAGCAGCCGCAGCTTCTCGGCCAGCGCGCCCTCGGGTATCGCCGTCAGATGCGCGGGCGGCTCGGGCGCGGCTAGCTCCGGATCGTAGATAAACGAATCCGCACCCACCGGAGGGCGGGGATGCTGTTCGGATTTCCGCGCCATCGGCCGTCTCAGGCGCGACGGACCGTCCGGGCCCGGAGGAGCCCGGACGGTCCTAACGGAAGCCTCGGGTGCACTATTTGACGCCGACGATCTTCCGCAGCTTGTCCATGATGTCCTTGCCGACGACGGCTTCCATCTTGGGCCATTCCTTCTGGTAGACGATCTGCTTGGCGGCGTTCATCTGTGCCGGAGTCAAATCGACCACCTTGATGCCGGCGTCGCGCGCCTTTTGCAGGAACTCATCGCTCTTGCGTTCGGCTTCTTCCCAAGACCAGGCGATCGTCTTGTCGGCCGCCGCCTGCAGCTTGCCGCGAATGTCGGCAGGCAGGCCGTTCCACCATTTCCTGTTCACGAGCCAGAAAGCGACCTCGAAATAGTCGTTGGTGAGAATGTTGGCCTCGAGGACGTCGCGCAGCGTGTAGGTCTCGACGGCGGTCGAGAAGGAACGCGCATCCACCGTTCCGAGCTGAAGCGCGGTGTGTACCTCCGACAACGGAATCGGTACCGCAGCGAAGCCGAAGCTGTTGAAGCGGTCGACCGCGATCGAAAGGCCGGGCACGCGGATCTTCATGCCAGCCGGATCGGCGGGGAAGTTCATCGGAAGCTTGCCAACGCCTTTGCGGATCACCACCGAGCCGAAATCGGTCGGGATGATGCCGACGGCATGCAAGCCGAGGTCCTTCAGCATGTCGTTGTAGACGCCGAGCATGCCGGCGCCCGGGCCGTAGAGCTTCTTCGCGTCCTTCCAGTTGGACACGATGTAGCCGAGATAGATGAGGTCGAGGCGCTTGTCGAAATCCGACGATGCCCAGGTCAGGGTCATCGGCACAACACCCTGCATCGACTGCTCGAACAGCGATGTCCAGTCCCCGAGATCGCCGCCCGGGTGGTATTTGACCGAGACGCCGCTCTTGTCGCCGAGTTCGGCCATAAATCGTTTCGAGAGCGCGTGGAATACGTGATCCGTGTTCATGGCATGGGCGAAGATGAATTTCTCCGCCGCCTGCGACGGCGCGGCCGACGCGCCGACGGCGATCGCCGCCGCGGCGAGGCCGCTCACGAGTACTTTCCGAATTGGGTTCCGCATGGTGTTGCCTCCATTATCGACACGGTTTTGGGCGGAATTCCCCGGAGCGGTCTTGCCCCGGGGTACTAAATCTTCACGAAGACCTGCCCGTCCTCCGCCTTCGCGGGATAGGTGTTGAGACCGGTGCGGGGCGGCGGCGAGATCACCTTGCCGGATCGGATGTCGAACCGGCCCTGGTGCAGCGGGCACTCGATCGTGTGGCCGGTCAGCAGCCCGCCCTCGATATGTTCCGCTTCGTGGGTACACATGCCGTCCGTGCAGTAGTAGCCGTCGACGGCCCGGTAGATCGCGTAGGTGCTCCCGCCATGGTCCCAGCGGATGAGATCTTCCTCGTCGATGTCCTCGCAGGCGCAGGCGCGTATCCATTCAGCCATGACAGTCCCCCCGGCGATTGAGGATCGGGCGGGCGTCGAGCGCCTCGCGGAGCTTTTCGGGCTCGTTCGGGAGCATCGGGACCGAGGTTGCGGCGTCGGGATAGCTTCCGTCCCTGACGGCCTGGCAAAAGTCGCGCAGCGCGCGCCGGCGCTCCTCGTCGAGCTTCTTGCGCATGGATCGGAGGTCGGCGAACGCCCGGGCGTGACCGGGCGGCCGTTCCGAGTCCCCGCAGATGTCAACCAGGAACATGAAGATGATGTCGCCGCCGGATCCGGCGCCGATCGAATGGGTGACCAGCCGGCTCCGGGGCCCGATTTCCTCGAGCGCCTCGGTCGCTACGCACTCGACCTCGGCCGCGTAGGCGCCGGCGTCCTCGAGCCGACGGAAATCCTCGGCCAGCTCGATCGCCTCTTTTGCCGTCTTGCCGACGATCCTGAGGCCGCCGCGCCAAGTCGAAAGCCGCGGCACCAGCCCGAGATGCCCCTGTACTGCGAGTCCCTCCTTCGCCAGCATCTCGACCATGCGCAGGCTGCGCGGCGTGTAGACCGCGTCGGCGCCGGCCTCGGCGGCCCGAACGGCGGCGCGCAGAATGTCGTCCGGCGTATGGTGCGCGGTCAACGGCAGGTCGGCGATCGTGAACAACTCGGGTGCGCCCGCGCGGACGGCGGAAATGTTCGCGTCGGACGTGTTCAGTACGTCGATGCCGGCTGCCGCGCAGGCCGCCGCCTCTTCCTCGGTGTCCGAGCAGGTCTGGCAGAGCCAGGTCTGGTTCTTGAGTGCGATCATGTCGGCGACGGTGTAATTGCGCCGCGCCGGCCGACCGCCATAGGTGTAGATGGGCCTGGGCTTCATTGCATGGTCGCCCTTGCGATCTTGGTGTAGCCGCCGCCGTCGCTCACCATATGCGGCGCCTGGCGGATCCACGCGGCTCTGGTGTTTCGCCCGAGCGAGCGTCGGATCACGACCGAGAAAAGATCGAGATTGGTGCGCCAGAAGCCGGGGTCCGGTTCCGGAGTCTGGCCGGCGACCGCTTTGTGAAGCGCGGGAAGGGAATAGAACGGCACCTGCGGATACAGGTGGTGCTCCACATGGTTGTTCATGTTGAGATAGAGGAAGCGGCCGATCCGGTCGGTTCGAAAGCTCCGGGTGCTCTCGACGATCGAGGGCGAATCCTCCTGCATCTCGGCATGCTGGACGATGTTGAACATCAGCATGATCGGGCCGCCGAGCAGCCGCGGGAGGACGTAGAACCAGAGCAGCCACGGGTAGCCCGCCGCGATCGAGGCGGCGACGCCCAGATAGACGAGGCAGAAGAGGCGCGAATTGCGCGTCATCTTCGGCAGTTCCGCTTCCGGCGACACCTCGCGCATCAGCGGGGTGTAGCGCCTGGTTGCGAGCTGGCAGAGAACCCGGGCCTGGAACCGGTGGATCGACAAGCCACTGATGTCGTAGAGCCAGCCCTTGAAACCGAGCGGCGTATCGAACGGCATCTGGCTGTCGAGGCCGACATACCAGGTGTGGGTGTGGTGGTTGGTGTGGGTATAGCGCCGGTGCAGCGGCTCTTCGCCGTAGAGCAGCGACATGAACCAGAAGACCGATTCATTGAGCCAACGGGTACGAAAGGCCGTGCCGTGCGCCGTCTCGTGGCTGAGCGCATAGGACGGCACCGACATGACGACGCCGAACACGAACATCGCCGGCCAGACATAGAGCGTCCCCAACGCGGACCAGACCGCAAATCCGGTTGTTGCCATTGCCGCCGCCCACACGGCGAGATAGGTCAGGCCGGGCACGTCGCTGCGCCGCGCGAGGGCTTTCAGCCGCTTGCGCTCGATCCGAATTCCGGTCGAAGCAGCGTTGGTTATGACGTTGCCCGCTGCACTGTTTCGCGGCGCAATCTGAGGCACGGTCCGGTCGCCGAATATTCCGGCATCCGTGGCGGCCATTTTTCTGGCGCCGTCCATGGCTAGCGGGGCATGACCGCGCCATCCGACGCGGGCGCCACGGTCTCCGAGTAATGCTTGAGATAGCCGCGCGTCACCCGCGCCGGCGGGGGCGTGTAGCGGCTCCGGCGCTCGGACAACACGTCGGGCGCCACGTCCAGATCCAGCCTGCGGTCCGCCAGGTCGATCCGGATCGGATCGCCATCCTCGACCAGCGCGATCGGCCCGCCGCGCGCTGCCTCCGGCGTGACGTATCCGATGGCCGGGCCGTGCGTGGCCCCGGAGAAACGCCCGTCTGTGACGAGGGCGCAGCTGTTGCCGAGGCCGGCCCCCATGAGTGCGGACGTGGCGCCGAGCATCTCGCGCATGCCGGGCCCGCCTTTGGTTCCTTCGTTGCGGATGACGATGCAGGTGCCCGCCAGGATCCGATTGCCCCGTACCGCCTCGATCGCGCCTTCCTCGTCTTCGAAGACGCGCGCCGGCAGCACGGCGTCCCACATGTCGCGGGCGACGCCGGACGCTTTGACGACGGCCCCGCCGGGGGCAAGGCTGCCCTTGAGAATGTAGATCGAGCCGTCCGGCTCGACCGGATCGCGCCGGCCTCGAATGCAGTCCGAATTCTGTATTTCAGCGTCCCGAACCAGTTCGCCGGCGGTCTTGCCGCTGACGGTGGCTGTCCCCGGGTAAATGAGATTTCCGAGCGCCTTCATGACCGCCGGCACACCGCCGGCGTCGCCGAGATCGGTCACGCCCCACGGCCCGGAAGGCGCAAGCTTGACCAGGGTCGGCGTATCCCGACTGAGGCGATCCCAGGTGTCGAAGTCGACTTCGACGCCGGCTTCCTTCGCCATGGCAATCATGTGCAGCACCATGTTGGTCGAGCCGCCGACTGCCAGGCCGACCCGCATGGCGTTCTCGAACGATTCCGGGGTCAGGATTTGTGAAGGACGCACATCCTCGCGCACCAGTTCCATGATCCGCATGCCGGTGTACTTCGCGGCACGAAGCTGAAAATTGCTCCCCGCCGGCAGGGTTCCGCTGTTCGGCAGCGCCAGCCCAAGTGCCTCGGTGTAAATTCCGGCGGTGTTGCCGGACGTCGCCGTGTCGCAGGCGCCGGCGAAGGGGAAATGATTGTCCTCGAGGCCCTTGAGATCTTTCTGGCTGAGCTTTCCGAGCAGATGTTCGCCGACGCCGTCGTAGACGGTCTCGAGAAAGACCTTGCGATTCCTGTAAATCCCGGCCCTGGTGGGTCCGCCGTAAATCATGATGGCGGGCAGATCGAGGCGCGCCGCCGCCATCACCATGCCGGGCACGACCTTGTCGCCGGAGCCGATCAGGACCATCGCGTCGAACCGGTGGCCTTCGACCATCAGTTCGATCATGTCGGCCACCAGGTCCCGGCTCGGCAGCACATAACGCATGCCGACCGAGGCGAAAGTCTCGCTGTCCGTGACGTGGAAGGTGTTGAATTCGCACGGCGTTCCGCCCGCCATGCGGATGCCGGCCTTGACCGCCTCTCCGACCTGCCGGAGATGAATATTCTCCGGCGAAAACTCCTGATAGGTGTTGACGACCGCGATCATGGGCCGTTCGAACTCTTCGTCGATCAGCCCCGCGCCCTTGGCCCAGGCCCGCTGCAGCGAGCGTTCGACGCCGAGATACTGTTTGTCGCTCCGCATGCGCGCCGCTCAATTCCACCGTTTGCCGGAAAGTCGACCCCCGAATTCGTTGGGTTGCAGGGTGTCGATTCAAAGCAGCCTATGGCGCATGCGAAGCTGATTCTATATACAGATCGATAAGGTTATAAATACAGTCAGGACGGCTTCCAGGCGAACCTGATAACGAAGGCGTCCGCTCACATTGTCCGGTCGAGGATGGGACCCCAGGCCGCTGGCCAATGAATGGGGAAGGGTTGTTTCAGGGAGTCGAGTACGCCCGCCCCTGACTATCGCCGCGAGCGAACGGTCCCTGCCGGATCGAACTGTCGGGAGTTACTCAACGATGTACGAAAACATGATCCTGATAGACCGCGATTCCCTGGAGAGCCTCCAGAAGCAGATCCGGCGCCAGATCGCCATGGGCATCGTCAACCGGCAGTTCCCGCTCCATCGGCCGTTGCCATCCGTCCGCCGGCTGTCTTCGGACCTGAAAGTCAGCGTAACCACGGTGGCGCTCGCCTACGAGGCGCTCAAGAACGACGGGTTCGTGGAGGCCCGGGACCGCTCGGGCTTCTTCGTCAACCCCGACGTGCTCACGGAGCCCGGCCACACACTGAAGCCGGAGGTCCCGGCGGAGATTGCCGCCCCGCCCGAGCGGATCGACTACCGGGCATTCTTCCGCGACCGCAGCTTCAACCGGCGGCGCGTCGTCAAGCCCGCGGATAGTCTCGTGCGCTATCGCTACCCCTTCGTCTGCGGCCTGATCGACCCGTCGCTCTTTCCGATCACCAGTTGGCGGGAGTGCGTCCGGGATTCCGTCAATGCCGTCGAGGTCCCGAACTGGGCGACCGACTACTCGGAAACCGACGACCGCCTGCTGGTCGAGCAACTGATCCAGCGGGTGCTGGTGAAGCGGGGCATCGTCGCCCATCCGGACGAAGTCCTGGTGACGGTTGGCGGCCAGCAGGCGCTCTACCTGGCCATTCGGCTCCTGCTGCAGCCCGGAGAGACCATCGGTGTCGAGGATCCCGGCTATCCGGACGTCATCAACATGGCCGCCATGGAGCGCGTGCTTGTGCAACGGCTCCCCGTCGACCGGAACGGGCTGGTCCTCTCGGACAATTTCTGCGGATGCAAGTGCCTCTTCGTGACCCCCAGCCACCAGTTCCCGACCACCGTGACCATGCCGCTCGAGCGCAAGCGCGCCCTGTTGCGGATCACCAGGGCTAATGGCCAGTTCGTGATAGAGGACGATTACGAATCCGATATCAGCTTCAACAAGACACCGCCGCCGGCGCTCAAGAGCCTCGACGACTGGGGCAACGTCATCTACACCGGCAGCCTCTCGAAATCGCTCATGCCGGGGCTGCGCATCGGCTATCTGGTGGCCGACCGCGAGTTCATCCGCGAGGCAAGAGCCCTGCGCCACCACCTGATCCGGCACCCGCCGGTCAACAACCAGCGGAGCGTGGCGCTGTTTCTGCAGCGGGGCTATTTCGACCGCTTCGTCGCCAAGATCACGAACATCTACCGGCAGCGCTGCGAAGTGATGCACGAGGCGCTCGAACGGCATTTCCCGGGCGCGTCCGAAAAGCCCGACTACGGCGGCGCCATCATCTGGCTCAAGCTGCCCGAAGAGACGGATGCGGGTGTCCTGCACGACCGGGTCGAGGCCGAAGGGGTGTATTTCGAGACCGGCGGCTTCACTTTCTCGGACGAAAGGAACAACAGGAATCACATCCGGCTGGGATATTCGGTAATTGGGGAATCCCTGATATCCGAGGGAATCGAAAAGATCTCGGCGGCGGTCCCGGAGGCGTGTGTCCGTCGAACTTCCGCGGGCGCGTAGCCGGCGGCGGGATTATGCACCGATGCGGCGGAGTAACGATGTTATCCCGGTCCGGCGGCTCCTTGTCCACGTAGCTGCTGAAGGCGTCCTGCAGGCTCATGACGGTATCCGGTAGAGACGCAAGATCTCGGTGCCCGGCGTGCGCCGGAAGCGGCGGTGCGCAACACGCCGGGGGGCATCGGTCCTCCTCCATGAATCCGGCGCCCTTCCGGCTACTGAAGGGCCCTAATACGACACCGCCGCCTCCTTCCGTCATACTGTGGTTAGTTGTAATGTACGCAGCCGCAGCAACGGGGCAAATGTGCAGTTTCAAATTATTTTACATACAGATACCGATGGCGCACACCGGCGCGGCCATAATCTCGCCTTTAAATTCCGGCGACGGCACCCCTGTCAGTGAGTCAGGTTGTTGATCGGCGTATGGGCTGAACGCTGATCGGCAGGCTAACCCATTGAATTTGACCAATCCCATAGGGTCAAACTTGGGCGCCGAACAACAGGAAACGCCCCATTACGGAAGCGAAGATCGTGCGCCACGGGTGCTACGTCACGTTCCAGATGGCCGAGGTTGTTATTCCTCGTGACCTGTTCGCCGACATCCTGCGCCGTATCGACCGGCTCAGACCGCCGCCAGCCCCGGCATGAGCGATGGCATCCTGTTCCTTCGGGTCGCCGCCGACAGGATCGGTGCGCCCGGACCGGACCGGATCGCCGGCAAAAATGCCATTCCG
>Ga0209022_1001427_pt1 | contig 24634 bp, 24 predicted proteins | sample PinacodermPK_FD_187300 | JGI IMG/M metagenome (GOLD analysis project Ga0209022, IMG submission 187300) | Host-associated microbial community of the marine sponge Aplysina aerophoba from Gulf of Piran - sponge pinacoderm, lysed by proteinase... | ecosystem: Host-associated > Porifera > Sponge >...
GCTAAGTGCCGGGCGATGATAGCGGTTCATCCGGCCTATACGAGTTAGACATATCATGCGTGTCAGGCAGTGGATGCGGTGACTCAGAAGCGATGCCATATTTAATGTGTGGTGAGTGGTCAAACAAATCATTCGGATGTTAATTCAGCCTGGAATATTCTGTACTATGGAATTGGGGGAATACTGCCCGATAAGGGGCGTTGGCACTGTTCACTCCCATGACCCGTGAAACGGATAGTTTGGGGAAATAAATCCTTTAACTATATAATTCCCGTGGAATAATTTATGTTCCTTCAAAATTACTCAAGCAACAAATATAGTGGAAATTGTTGTCGCCCCTTAATTCGTACTGGAGAGATAAGTGAATCTTGACGAAGTAATAGATCGCCGCAATACGCACAGTGCGAAGTGGGATCTGATTGAAAAAATCTACCAAGTGCCCAAACAAGATGGGATAGCCATGTGGGTTGCAGACATGGATTTTAGGCCGCCTCAGGCGGCTTATGATGCCCTGGAAAAAATGCAGAATTATGGTATTTTTGGATATTATGGTGATGACGATTCCTATCATCAGGCAATCATTGATTGGATGCACAAGCGTCATGGATGGTCTGTAAAACCTCATTGGATATTTTCAACGCATGGTCTTGTGAATGGAACGGCTTTGTGTGTTGAGACATTTTCAGAGCCGGGCGATGGAGTGGTCCTTTTCACGCCGGTTTATCATGCTTTCAGTCGGGTAATAAATGCTGCAGACCGCCACGTGATAGAATGTCCACTTAAACTTGTGGAGGGCATTTATAAGTTTGATTTTCAGACGTATAGTCAATTGCTAGGCAATTCCGCTAAAATGGTGATACTATGCTCCCCTCATAACCCTGGAGGAAGAGTTTGGCAGCATGAGGAACTCAAAGAACTTGCTGATTTTTGTCAACAGCATAATCTCCTAATCGTTTCCGATGAAATCCACCATGACCTTGTTTTCTCAGATCATAAACATATTCCCATGCCTTTAGCCGTTCCATCAATCAGAGACCGCCTTATAATGCTGACGGCCACGACAAAAACATTTAATTTAGCTGGTGCCCATATCGGGAATGTGATTATTGAGAACCCCGAATTAAGAGCGATGTTTCGTAAGAAAATGACAGCATTGGGGTTAACTCCCAATTCATTTGGATTGTTTTTAGCTGAATCAGTCTATTCTGATGCCGGTGCAGAATGGCTTGATAACCTCATGCAATACCTCAATCAGAATCGCATAGAATTTGATACGGCGATGAAAGACATTCCAGGCGTTAATTCAATGCCCTTAGAAGCGACGTACCTAGCTTGGGTTGATTTTCGTGAAACAGGACTAAGTGATGAAGCGGTCACCAAGCGCCTCCATCATCAAGCCCGCTTAGCAACCAACCTCGGTGCAACTTTCGGCAATGGCGGAGAAAATTTTCACCGCTTTAATTTTGCCACTCCACGGTCAGTATTACGTGAAGCAATTGAACGTATCAAAGTGGCCTTCGCAGATCTCTCTTGACACTATTTGCCAAGACTTCAGGTAAGATTGATTTTGACTAGGCTTTAAAATTATTGATAAATCAGCAATTATTAATTCCCGATGAAACACTATTTAGAATTTGAAAAACCTATTGCCGAAATTGATGCACAAATAACTGATTTGAAAGCAACACCTGGCTTCAAGGGAAATAAAGAGTTTCGTGAGACCCTGAAACGGCTTGAGGAGATGAACCTCAAGAAACTTAAAGCAATTTATTCAAAACTTACTCCTTGGCAGAAATGTCTTGTCGCTCGTCATGCTGACCGCCCTCATTTTATCGATTATGTGAATGCACTGTTTACAGAAGCAACTCCTCTTGCAGGTGATAGAAATTTTGCCGATGATAAGGCGGTCACAGGATTGCTAGCGCGCTTTGACGATCATCCTGTGGTGGTGATCGGCATGGAAAAAGGCAAAGACACAAAAAACCGTATTCACCATAATTTTGGTATGGCTCGACCAGAAGGTTATCGCAAAGCCATCAGGCTGATGGAACTGGCCAATCGATTTACTTTGCCTGTGATTACCTTGGTTGATACACCTGGAGCTTATCCTGGACAAGGTGCTGAAGCCCGTGGACAATCAGAGGCCATTGCTCGGTCAATTGAAAAATCCCTTGACCTAGAGGTTCCAATGATTGCAATCATTATTGGCGAGGGAGGATCGGGTGGAGCGGTAGCTCTAGCAACGGCCAATCGAGTTATGATGCTTGAAAATTCGGTTTATTCAGTCATTAGTCCAGAAGGATGTGCTTCAATTTTATGGAAAAGTTCAGAGATGATGAATTCCGCAGCCGAAGCACTGAAACTAACGGCAGCTGATTTAAAAAAGTTTGGGGTCATTGATCAAATTATCGGAGAGCCCGAAGGGGGTGCTCATCGTGATCCAAAAAAAACCTTTGTCAACACCCGCAAGGCCCTTCGCATGGCTTTTAAGTCGCTTGATGAAATTGATCCTAAACAAATTAAACAAGATCGCTATAAAAAATTTATTGCTATGGGATCTCCAAAAAGAAAAAATTCCAAAAGATTTAGCTTTTTATAAATGAGTGGAGCAGACATTCTGCCAACGTGCTCGTGTGTTCAATCGAAAAGCAATTGTTTAACTGATTAAAAGGTGGGGCTTGTTAAAGAGGTTAAATCAAGCCAGAAAGTAACGTAACCGTTGCATGTCAATCCTTCCATTACGCTCGCCTGTTCTGTTGGCTGAAATGCGATTCAAACATAAACCCACAATTGTTTATAGTGAGCGTCCATTTCCATCAAATTGGTGGAGCCGGTGTTGAGGAATGAGCAAGCCCACTTGATCGCCAATATTTGTTACATCATCACCACTTACGCTCACAATAATTTCTGCTTCATTTTCGGTATTTCCGACTGTTGTCAAGTAAAGCAAGCATTCGCCTCCTAAATTTTCTTTTATACGCACCATTGCGTCAATATTTCCTTCTCCTTTTGAAAGAAGCTCAAAGTGTTCCGGTCGACAGCCGATATATTGCGTTGAATCGTTTAGCAGAAGATTCCGGAAGCTATCTCTTGGAGCAAATACATTCATCGCTGGTGAACCAATGAATTCGGCGACAAAGCGCGATTTGGGATTGTGATAAATCTCCATTGGTGTTCCAACCTGCTCAACCCAACCGTTATTAAGCACAACAATCTTGTCAGCCATCGTCATCGCTTCAACTTGGTCATGTGTAACATAGATCATTGTGGCGGCAAGTTGCCGATGCAAACCTTCCAGCTCAACGCGCATCTGAATGCGCAGTTTGGCGTCCAGATTTGAGAGCGGCTCATCAAAGAGGAATACCTTTGGGTTCTTGACTATGGCTCTTCCAATAGCAACCCGCTGACGCTGACCACCGGACAATTGGCTTGGTTTACGATCAAGGTAATCTTCAAGTTGCAAAATTCGAGCCGCCTCAGCGATTCGCTCCCGGCGAAGTTGGGGATCAAAACCGTTAACCTTCATCCCGAATTCCATGTTTGAGCGCACGGTCATATGGGGATAGAGTGCGTAAGACTGGAAAACCATCGCAACATCGCGGTCGGCAGGTTCCGATTGAGTTACATCGTGACCATCAATCTCAACCTTTCCAGAGTTCACACCTTCAAGCCCGGCAAGGCATCTGAGAAGGGTTGATTTGCCACATCCTGAAGGCCCCACAAAAACAACAAATTCACCATCTTCAATGTCAAGGCTGATGCTAAACAACACCTGCGTATCGTCGTAAAACTTGTTGAGCTCTTCAATCGTGATACCGGCCACGTTTATTCCTCCTTACTCAGGAATTCTCATTAATTGAGACCCTGTGATGCTAATAAATTTATTGACTTTGAAGCTAAATGATTATAACTTGATTCATTCTAGTTTCAAATATTTGTGATACAAATACTAAATTAATTATGGGAGGAATAATTCTTATGAAGTTATTAAGAAACTTGAGTTGCTTCACCGTTTTGGCTAGTTTTTTTGCGACCTTCGCCGTTGCGGATGGTCACGGTTGGAGTCTGAAAAACGCTGCTGAACCTTACGCAGGTACGACAGTAGATGTCGTGTTTCTATTACGGCCTGGATACGAAGCCATTGAGGCTATGTTGCCGGCCTTTGAAGAAGAAACCGGTATCTCAATCAATATTATCAAACACCCCTATGAAAACGCACTAGGTGAACAGGTTCGAGACTTCGTTGCCGGTGGTGACCTAGATATTGCTCTTATTGACCTCGTTTGGATTGGTAATTTTGCCGAGAACGAATGGATAGTTCCGCTCGCTGATGTACAAGCAAAATTCCCCGAAATTGTTGATCCTGATCTGGATATTGATGACTTCTTTCCACTCGTACTAAACGCATTCGGCGGCTGGAATGATACGGTTTACGGACTGCCCTTTGATAACTATTCTGGTCTACTGTTCTACAACCGTTGTATGTTGGAAGGAGCGGGTTTTGACGGACCACCGGCGACTTGGGAAGAGCTGAAGGATGTCTACGGCCCTGCCCTTACAGGAGATGGCAAATATGCTTTTGCACTTCAGTCAAAGCGTAATGAAACTCAATCCGCGGACAGTTTTGCAAGGGTGCTCTGGCCTTTTGGCGGCTCCTTTTTGGATGCCGATTTCCGATCAAATCTAAATAGTGCCGAGAGTCAAACGGGTCTGAAGTTTCGCCAAGATTTGATGCAGTATATGCCCGATGGTATCGTCGCATATGATCACGCGGAAACAGTTAACGCTTTCAGTCAGGGCGATGTTGCAATGATCACTGAATGGTCGGCATTCTACTCAACGGTTGTCTCACCAGAAACCTCTAAAGTAGCCGAATGTGTTGAGATTGCTCCAGAACCCATGGGTCCAGCAGGTCGCAAGCCGGCACTTGGTGGTTTCTCGCTCGCAGTGGCGAGCCAAGCCGATGAAGCTGAGCAGGCCGCAGCCTACCTATTTATCCAGTGGGCGACCTCCAAAGCCAACGCACGCGAATATCTTGAGCGTGGCGGTGTTCCGGCTCGACAATCAGTCTATATGGAGGAGGGCCTTGAGGACTTTAAGTTCGTTCCCGCACTTGTTGAGTCTTGGCAAGACGGTGTCCCCGAGTTTCGACCTCGCTTTGCCGAATGGCCTGAAATCACCGAGATCGTCCAAGAGTGGGGCACGAAAATTATGCTCGGAGACGTCACTACCGAAGAGGGAGCACAGGAAATCGGAACGCGCATGGAAGCCGTTCTTGAAGCCGCTGGATACTATTCGGGTGACAAGCCACTAGCTCAATGAACTAGATAGGGTCAATCCCATGCTTGAGGGCGTCGCAAGGACGCCCTCAGCTTTACCTGTAGTGAGGAGTTGGGAGGACTGATATGCGTGGGCAAGTACCCCGCAAAACTATTTTTGCCTTCATCGGTCCCGCTGTCGTTGGACTCGCTGCGGTCGGTATAGCGCCGTTGCTGTACGCCGTTTGGACTTCCTTACATTTCTACAATCTAACCAAGCTCAAGCGGGTTGAGTTTATTGGTCTTGAGAATTATTGGACCGTCTTAACAGACGAAGTGTTTTGGCAGGCAATGGGGCGTACTTTCTTTCTTTTGGGTACGGCATTGCCCTTGCAAATTGCCTTGGGGCTTGGTATCGCTTTGGTGTTGCATCAACCAGGTTTAACGCTACTAAAAACCCTTTGTCGGTTGAGTCTCGTGTTGCCTATGGCGACCACGTATGCCGTTGTTGGACTGTTAGGGCAAGTCATGTTTAACCAGAAATTCGGGGTGGTGAACCAGCTTTTGGGTGGTGCGAACATAAATTGGATTGGTGACCCCGACAATGCTTTCACGATGATCGTCTTCTGGGATGTGTGGCAGTGGACGCCATTTGTGGCTCTGGTCTTGCTAGCGGGTCTAACGATGGTTCCTGTTGAGATTGAAGAGGCGGCACGACTAGAAACGAAGTCCAATTGGACCTTGCTTCGCTTCGTCCAGCTGCCCTTTTTGGTTCCGGGCCTCGTCGCGGTATTGATTCTGCGTACGGCTGATACGCTCAAGCTCTTTGATATGGTCTTTACCCTCACACGGGGTGGCCCAGGATCTGCAACTGAATTTATATCGCTTATGATCCAACGTGTTGGCTTTCGTGGATTTGACCAAGGACTTGCCTCGGCCCAAGCAGTTATTCTGCTAGTCATCACCATCATTCTGGCGCAGTTGTACATCCGCGTTTTCTATAAAGAGGTTTGAGTCATGTTTTCCCCCCGTTTACTCTGGCCTCAGTTTGTACTTCTTGCAGTCATCATAGCGGTCTGCGTTTTCCCGTTTTATTGGATGGTAACAACTTCCTTAAAAACCCAGATTGTGGCCCTTGAAGCCCCACCGGTCTGGATCTTTGAGCCTACTCTGACCAACTACCAAGAAGCGTTGTTTGATGATGGTGTGTTGCGAACCCTGATTAACTCATTAATTGTCGCGATATCCACGACGATACTGTCGCTCGTCCTAGGCATACCAGCCGCCTTTGCACTGGCCCGGTTTGAGTTTAGAGGCAAGAAAGACCTTTGGTTTTGGTTTATCACTAACCGTATGGTCTCTCCCATCGTTCTGGCGCTTCCGTTTTTTCTTATTGCTCGCAATCTCGGGTTGCTTGATAAGCATATCACGCTCGTACTGATTTATTTGACTTTCAACCTGCCAATCGTGATCTGGATTGTAACCGACCAATTCCGTGGCATTCCATACGACTTGGACGAAGCGGCGCGTCTTGAAGGGGCATCGCAGTCCACAATAATGCTCAAGATATGCCTCCCTCTGGCAATGCCAGGGGTTGCGGTCTCAGCCATCTTTTCTTTTATTTTTTCCTGGAACGAGTTGATGTACGGCCTGATCTTAACCCGAACTGATGCCAAAACTGCCCCTGCCATGGCTGTCAGTTTTATGGAAGGGTATAATCTTCCCTATGGTAAAATCATGGCGACCTCAACCTTAATCGTCATTCCGGTACTGATTTTCGCGCTTATCGCATCAAAGCAATTAGTACGAGGTCTTACAATGGGAGCGGTTAAGTAAACATCTAGTATTACGAACTCACTCAATGCAAAATGAATAGTTACTAGAAAAGAAATCCGATGTCTCAATCTCTTGCATTTGCAAGGTTTGCTACTGAAGTACAATTTTGAAAATTTATTGACAAATGAGGAAACGATAAAGTCCCTATTGGAGAAAACCACCGTATAGTAGAAAGGAAAATGACATTATGGCTAAAGCACTGGTTTTAGAGGAAAAGCAAAAGCTGGCATTGAGGGAGATTAATCTGCCCGACACGCTCGGGCCAAAGGATGTGCGTATTGCTATCGCCACAGTAGGTGTTTGTGGTAGTGACGTACATTATTTTACCCACGGCAAGATTGGGCCTTTTGTTGTGAACGAACCGATGGTTCTAGGTCACGAAGCTTCCGGTGTGGTTTCCGCAATCGGACGAGATGTGAAGCACTTGGCGGTGGGCGACCGTGTTTGCATGGAGCCCGGCATTCCAAATGCGGATTCAAAGGCTTCCAAACTCGGTGTTTACAATGTTGACCCCGCAGTGACATTTTGGGCTACCCCTCCGGATCATGGTTGTCTTACGCCTTCAGTCATCCATCCTGCTTCTTATACATATCGCCTTCCGGATCATGTGAGTCTTGCCGAGGGAGCAATGGTTGAGCCATTCGCTGTTGGCATGCAGGCTGTTGCACGAGCCAAAATAAAACCAGGAGATGTAGCACTTGTTACGGGGTCAGGTCCCATCGGGATCATGTGCGCACTTGCTGCTCTTGCCGGGGGGTGCGCCAAAGTCTTTATCACTGATCTTGTAGAAGAAAAGCTTGCCATTGCCGCACAGTACAAAAATGTTGAACCAATTTTGGTTCCTAGTTCGGATCCTACCAAAATCCTGCGTGAGGCCACCGAGGGTTGGGGCGCAGACGTTGCCTTTGACTGTGCCGGAGCCGCATCATCCATCCAGAGTGCTTTGAATGCAGTGGCACCTTCAGGGTGTATGGTCTTGGTTGGCATGCCCATAGAACCTGTTCCAGTTGATATCGTACTGGCACAATCAAAGGAAATCAGGATAGAAACGGTCTTTCGTTATGCCAACATGTATGAGCGCGCAATCGCGCTTATTGGTTCAGGGAAAGTGGACCTTAAGCCATTAATTTGTGCAACATATGATTTCGCCGATAGTATTACCGCATTCAATCGAGCGGCTGAGGCGCGCCCCAGAGATATCAAGATACAGATCAAGGTAGGAACGGAATGAGTCGAGCCGAGCAAATCCTTGATGAGTTACGGCCTCGTCTTTCTCCAAAGATCATTGCACAGATACCAAGGCTAGCAGAGGCAATTCAACAATCTAGACGCATTTGCTGTTATGGTGTTGGGCGCGAGGGCCTTATGATGAAAGCACTTGTTATGCGACTTTATCATCTCGGGCTTGATGCTCATGTGGTTGGTGAGATGACCACTCCGTCAGTGGCTAAGAACGATTTGCTTTTTGTCAGCGCCGGGCCTGGGAATTTTTCAACTGTGGCGGCGTTGGCAGATGTAGCGCACAAGGCTGGCTCAATGGTAGCCTGCATTACCGCTGAGCCCAAAGGAGCAGTCTCACGTTCAGCAGATATTATTGTCAATCTTCCTGCTCAAACAATGGCCGCTGACCAAGGAAAATCGGCCACATCAATCCTGCCAATGGGTTCACTTTACGAGTTGCTGATGTTCATTTTTTGCGAATTGTTGGTGCTTGAACTCCGAGACTGTCTTGACATTTCGTATCAGGATATGCGTACCAAGCACACCAATCTGGAATGAACAATGGGTTGGAAAGACAGGTTCTCAATCGCAGGTAAAACTGCTCTCGTTACGGGAGCATCTTCGGGTATCGGAGCCGAGATAACTAGGGTTTTTTCTGAGGGTCATGCGAAGGTCATTGCAACAGGACAATCAGTCAAACGCCTGAACGAACTTAGAGTTAAGACTGGATGCGAGATTATCCCAGCTGATATCGCTCATGCACAGGGCTGTGAGCAGCTGGTCGCAAAAGTACTTGCGATGACAAGCAAGATCGATATCATTGTTAATTCCGCAGGGGTGGCTTTAATTGGCCCGGTTCTAAATTATTCCGTTGCCGATTGGGATCGCACAATGGCCATAAACTTGCGTGCTCCGTTCCTTTTGGCTAAAGGCTTTGCCCCAGGTATGATTGCGGCAAAGGCCGGAAAAATAATTAACATCTCCTCCCAAACAGGCGTAATTGCTCTGGCGGACCATGCTGCTTACGCCTCCTCAAAAGGCGGACTAAACGCACTTACAAAGTCTCTAATGGCCGAACTTGCCCCCCATAACATCCAAGTGAATGCAATTTGTCCGACTGTGGTGATGACCGAAATGGGCCAAGAAATCTGGAGCCCTCCAGATAAGTCCACCCCTATGCTCGCCGCTACCCCTCTGGGCCGTTTTGGGGAGCCAGTGGAGATCGCGGATATGGCCCTTTATCTTGCATCTCCAGCATCGGATCTGGTTAACGGTGCAATAATGATGATTGAAGGCGGCTATTCAAGCGTCTAAGAAAGTTTGGGATGCCCAAACCAATGTGAACGGATAAATTAATTGATAAGGCGTTTACGGTAGGGGTGATTACCCATTGATTAAGCGGTCAGAGTTTTGTTCAATTATAGACTCGACTCTTTTTAGAAATTCATCACTGGAAAGACCGGGTTCAATTGCGGGTAAGAATTCAACTATGGCAAGACCAGGTTTTCGCAAGATTGCTTTTCGGGGCCAAAAATTGCCGACATTGGTTGCCGTTGGGATGCAAGGTAGGCCAAGCAGAGTATATACAATCCCAGCACCGATTTTGTATGGTCTCTTAACTCCGGGGGGAACACGTGTGCCTTGAGGATAAATGACCAATTGTCCTGAAGGTGCACCAGCCTCTAAAATCCCTTTTTTCAACTGATCGATGGCAATACTTTTCTTACCACGGTCAACAGAGATACAATCAATTTTTCGTGCAAAATACGAAATAATTGGTGTATTTGACAATTCTTTCTTCATGACAAAGCGAGGTCGAGGTAATACACTACACAAAATCAGGATGTCAAAAAATGACTGGTGCTTAGCACAAATCAAAACTTCTTCAGTCGGAATTCTGCCGCGTATTTCAGAAGTTAATCCGACCATCAGCCGAGCAGACCAACGAACATAGTTACAATAGGTTCGGATAGCCGTAAACGCCGTGTGGCTAATGAACATACATAAGGGGATAAAAAACATGGCCATAATTGCCATGACTAAATACATTTGGATGACAAAGGCAAAGGATTTTATCCATTGCCAACCATCGATTATTCGCTGCCAAAAATTCAATTCTGAAGCCATAGCAAAGCCCAATAACTTGGGGGTGAGGATAAACCCAGTGGTTACCTGATTTATAAGTTTAGAACATCAACCATGTCATAGAGCCCTGGTGATTGCTTTAGAGCCCACAAAGCCGCCTTAATTGCACCAGTCGCGTAAATCGTTCTGTCAGTGGCGATATGAGATAAAACAATGCGCTCGCCACTGGTTGCAAAAATTACCTCGTGCTCCCCTACAATGTCGCCCCCTCGGACAACCGAAAATCCTATATTGCCTCTTGACCGAGCACCAACTTGTCCGAATCGCGGTTTATCCATGTATTTGTCAAGTTCAATCCCCCGTCCCTTTGCCGCTGCTTCTCCAAGCATTATGGCGGTCCCAGAGGGTGAGTCAACTTTATGACGGTGGTGGGCTTCAGTAATTTCAATATCATAATCGGGATCAAGTGATGCGGCAACCCGTTCAGTCAATTGTGTCAGCAAATTGACTCCAAGCGACATATTTCCCGCCTTGATGATAACTGTTTTTTGAGCATATTCAGAAATTTGATTGTCTTGATCTTCATTAAATCCGGTTGTCCCAATGACAAGAACTTTCCCGTGTTTAGCAGCAAATCTGGCCATGTTAATGCTTGCTGAAGGGCGACTAAAATCAATGATAATATTGACCCTGGCAAACGAATTTTCGGGGGAATCGCCAATAACGATGTCAACGGAAGTATCGGGGCAAGTATCATGGAGTTTTTTTCCAACCCATGGGTGGTTTGCCTTTTCAATCACTCCACCTAATTGAACTTGGTCTGAACTCATTATTGATTGGACAAGCATTTGCCCCATTCGACCCGAACAACCAACAATTCCTACTAAGGGTAAACTAGTCAATTCTTTAATTCCATTAATAAAATTTTAGTATCTGTTATAACAGTCCTTAAAGATTTTTTTCGAAAAAATTGCCAAACAATTGCTTTGATGGAGGTTTTCGATGGTTAAATCCCATTCAAATAATTCAAGCCAATCGCAAAGACAACTTCGAATCGGTGAACTCGTTCGCCGACAATTAGCACAGATTCTATCAGTATGGGATTTTTTTGACCCGGATCTATCGAAGATTTCGATTACGGTTGGTGAAGTGCGAATGAATTCCGATTTAAAGAAAGCGACAGTATTTGTTATTCCACTCGGTGGACACCATACCGAACAAGTCATTGCAGCCCTGAATGAAAGCCGAAGGGAAATCCGCCAGCAGTTAAACAAGCGACTTGATCTCAAATTCTCCCCAAGTTTGCATTTTGTTCCCGATCCCTTGTTTGATCAGATTGAAAACACTGAGAGGCTACTTAAAGAGGAGAAAGCCCGTATTGGTAAGAATCATTGAATTCTGACGATGAATACTTCAGCAAAATCAGAACCCTCTCAGGCTGTTCATGGTTGGGTTACGGTTAATAAGCCCCCAGGAATAACTTCATTCAAAGCCTTAGGAATTGTCAAACGAGCTTTTAAATCGCGTAAAGCTGGTCATGCCGGGACACTTGATAAACCGGCAAATGGTCTCCTAGTCATCGGGTTAGGTCATGCGACTAAAGCAATTCCCTTTGTAACCGAAGCAACCAAGCAATATAGCTTCATAGTTAATTTTGGCTCATCCACGACAACAGATGATGCGACTGGGGAGATTATCGCCGTTTCCGAACATCGACCTTCACAGGAGGATATTAGGACGGCTTTACAATCCTTCAGGGGGCAGATTCAACAAGTTCCACCACAATTTTCGTCGGTTAAGGTAAGCGGTGTCAGATCGTACGTGTATGCTGCAAAGGGCAAGCAAGTTGAATTAATATCGCGTCCGTTATTGGTAAAACGCCTTGAGCTAGTCAAACAAATTTCACCTCACCAAGCAGAATTTGAAATGGAATGTGGAAAGGGAGGTTATGTGCGTTGTATAGCGAGAGATGTAGGAGAAAAGCTTGGCTGCTTGGGTCATGTGCACACTCTGACGAGAATTAAATCTGGACCATTTCATCTAAGTGATGCTTGCGAACTTGAGCAATTCAGCAGTTTTAACGATAAGTACTTATCAAAGGTTCTTTATCCATTAGAAACAGCTCTTGAAACAATACCTGAGATTAAAGTTACTGAAGAAGAGGCCAATACCATTCACAACGGCGGATCTATCCTTTGTAAACAGCCTCACCAAGAAAACGGTTCTACAGCTTGGACTTCCTATAAAGATCAGGCCATAGGTTGGGGAATAATCAAGGAGGGGAAGTTTTTACCTAAACGGGTTTTGCCTTTGAGATAAACCGAATGATCACCCTTTTACCATAAATTAGCACGATTTTTATCCAATCAATAACCCAAGGTACAGGGCGTTTTCTTTGGGTTAACCACTCCGAGCAAATTTGATAACAATTCACTTGAACCGTTTGACCGAAACAATCTTGAAGCACCAGTTTCTTTTGGCTCTCTTAACCTATTCTTCTGGGCTCACATGTCATTTAGCAGTTAATGTTTGAAGCAATTTTCTCTATGCCAAGCAAGAAAATCGCTTCGCGGTGTCGCCGTTTTTATTTTAGCCTTGATTAGTTTTCGGCTGTCATTGATCATTGAGTTGACTGCATCGCGGTCGTTGATATGCCTTGAAACACGAATAGTCAGATCTTCTTCAATTCCAATCAATCCCCGGTCAAACATCCAATGAATTGTTCTTGATAATGCAATGCCATTATTGACAATATCTGGACCATTATATTTGACCGGTTTTATATGAGCGGCTTCAACCTCGGGGCTACCTCCACCATTGATAAAGTTCAATCCGGTAATCGCACAACTCTTATTATATGCAGTTAGAACGGCCTTACGGAAGTTCTTATCCCGAACCTTCCTGTTGATTAGCTCATCCACGCGAATTTGCTCTGATTCTTGTTTGCCAATGTGTGCTATATCAGATTCAAGGTCGAGTCCTCGTTGCATAATTCGAACAAAATCACTAGCAGACAGCGTTCGCAAGGCACTCTGTTTTCGACCTGATAGCATTCCTTGGCTGTTTAGAAGACCTTGTTCAACGTAACCTGCACTATCGCGAAATGGTACGGGTTTGCCGAAGTCTAAGTAAGAACCCGGTTCAATTATAGCAACATACATTTGGGAGTCCTGAGTGTCCTGCTTTATATCAAGAACTTTGGCAACAGCAAAGTAATCTTTATCAGGGGCATTTTTTCCTGCTCTTTTGTATATGACCCAATTACCCCGAATCTGACGTGCTTGTTTTAAATATATTTTTGGAAACTGATATTGCTCAAGGAGTTCATCCTTGTAAGGTGAGTCAGATTTATGTAAGAAAACCCCAAAAGCCATGCTCATAATCATATTGAATGCTCATATCTTGTCAAGGAATTCCTGGGAAAATGGGTCTTTATGAATAATGAAATTCAGTAAATTGAGGCAAAGTGCGAAAAGTGTTTGCATTATTTTGTTTTTTGTGGTAAGAAGAAGATTAAGCCAATACTTAAGAGTTGGTAAAAGTTGGCTCTTTTCATTATGGAAGGGGCTGACTGACCACAGTGAGTGGTGGTGCAATAGTTGTTTTATTGATGACCAGTGAGGAGGTTACTAATGAATAATCCCGATAAACTTACCAATGTTTCGACAAGCGGGCCAATGAAAGGACTTCATTCGGGAATGGGGATCGCCGCCAAAGTGATGGTCATTTGTTTTGTCATTTTTACCATACTCAATGTTGACTTTGCGAGTTCAATTTATTCTGGAGTTAAAGGTTGGGTTGAGGCGACCCTCAACTGGTACTACCTGTTAGCGGTTGTTGCGATGATGGTTGTCTGCGTCGGGCTTATGCTATCAAAATATGGCTCAATTCGCCTAGGATCGGACGATTCAAGGCCGGAGTTCAGTAACTTTTCTTGGTTTGCGATGCTTTTTTCGGCCGGTGTTGGGATCGGAATACTATTCTTTGGAGTCGCCGAACCAATATTTTATTTTGATAATTCCGGCGGATTCGGTTATCCCAATAATCCCCATGCCGACCTAGCAGGTGCCACTGCTTTAAGCCAAGAACGAGCCGTTATTGCCATGCGTACAACCTATTTCCATTGGGGCTTTCACGCTTGGGCTGTGTATGTTGTGGTCGGACTATGTTTAGCCTATTTTGGATTCAGAAAAAAGCTTCCCTTTACCCTCCGCTCATCGTTGTACCCCATCATAGGAGATCGAATTTATGGTCCCATTGGGCATGCCGTTGATCTCCTTGCAATTTTTGGTACGGTATTTGGTGTCGCAACTTCTTTGGGTCTAGGCGTGAGTCAAATGGCCGCTGGATTGAATTATCTCTTTGGAATTGACCCTGGTGTGACGACTCAAATTATTCTTATTGCGATTATTTCGGTCGTGGCAACGCTTTCGGCAGTTTCAGGTGTTGGGAATGGAATTCGGATTATTTCAGAGTGGAATATTTGGCTTTCGATAGTCTTGTTGAGCTTTTTCCTCCTGTGGGGACCAACCAAGTGGTTGTTGGGCTTTTTTATCACCTCCATGGGCGATTATCTCTGGACGTTTTTCCCAATGGGCTTTTGGACCGGTGGAACTGAAGAAACCATCGCTTGGCAAGGTGGCTGGACCATATTTTATTGGGGCTGGTGGGTTTCGTGGGCACCTTTTGTGGGCATTTTTATTGCCCGTATCAGTCGCGGACGAACGATTCGTGAATTTATGGTTGGAGTTTTGTTTGTTCCTACAACGATTTCATTCTTTTGGCTGTGTATGTTTGGTGGCAATGCGATCTATATGGAGCTTTTTGCCTCTGAAGGAGTCGGTACAGCTGGAATTCTCAGTACAGTGATGAATTGGGACCTGCCGAGCGCTTTGTATGAGACGATTGGAAATCTTACAACAATAGATTTCTTGCGTTGGGGCATTTCTGCACTTGCAACACTACTCCTTGCAACGTGGTTTATCACCTCTTCTGATTCTGGCACCTTGGTCATTACGACGATGCTTTCAATGGGCGATGACAATCCACCTCAACGATTCCGAATTATCTGGGGTTTGGGCGAGGGAATGGTTGCAGCAGTTTTACTTCTTGCAGGTGGTTTGGCTGCCTTGCAATCAGCTTCTATAGCCGCTGGGTTGCCGATCTCAGTTATCATTCTATTTATGATGTACGGCCTAATTAAATCACTCCGTGAGGAAGAACCGGTTTATGTTTCTCCAGATATCTCGGGTAAAGAAGCTGCTCAAGGTAAATAGCTGTTGATACAGATTTTTCTTGAATGATGATCATAGGCTTAATATCTAGTTCTCAATAAAGACCGTGGTCACTGACTCGTTCATCGGTATTAGTCTTGGCAGTGTGGAGTGGGCGATCGTCATTGCTTGAGTTAGTAAACACTTACAGGTGTAATTTCGAAAGTTTCCGGCGATTTGGGATTTTCCTCAGATCAAATGAATGGTAAATGAAGTAAGTTGATTACCTTTGTCATCTCCAAATTTTTCACCCGTTATTTTGAAGGATAAAATGCCCCAAATCACCAATAAGCAGAACGTTTATAGTGGGATTCGAACAGTACAAAGTACTTCCATAGAATTACATGAAGACTTAAAGCCAAATACGCGAATGCAGATGGAAGGCTTAAAATTTCTTGGAATTTTGCCAGTGGGAAAAATTCAAGTCGCCTTTTTTGACCCTCAATACCGGGGCGTTCTTGATAATCTTTCGTATGGTAATGAAGGAGTAAAACGAGGTCAAAAGCGAGCTCAGTTACGACAAATGAGTGAGGCTGAAATTGCGCAATTTATCCAAGGCATTGCCCGAGCATTAATTCCCACAGGTCATTTATTTCTATGGATGGACAAATTTCATTTGTGTCAAGGATTTAAGGATTGGTTTGCTGAGACAAATTTAAATGTCGTTGATCTCATCAGTTGGGATAAGGATAGGATTGGGATGGGGTATCGCACTCGTCGGAGTACTGAGTATCTCGTTGTCTTGCAAAAGCGACCTTGCAAAGCTAAGGGAGTGTGGAAAATTCATAATATTCCTGATACATGGAGGGAAAAAATTATCAAGAAAGACCATCCTCATACCAAGCCCATCAAACTACAAGGGGAATTAATCCGTGCGGTTTCCGACAAAGGAGATTATGTGATTGATCCCGCATCTGGTTCTTTCTCGGTTATGAAGGCGGCAATGGAAAGTGAAAGGATATTCTTGGGATGTGATGTGAAGGTTAGCCCCAGGAATAATGCTTGGGACCAAGGTGCGACCATTTTTGGGTAAGCTGATAACTATGGGTTCAAGCAGGGATCCCATTGAAATTTAAAGAATTTATAAAGTTTATCAATAAATTTTCCAAAGTATCTTGAAACGCAATCAATAAATCCCACTCTAAATAGTCCTTGTGTAGCAATTAGTATTGCACAGTTAAAGTTTCATAATTTAAATTGAGGTATTATGGCGCGTATTGCCGGTGTCAATATCCCAACACGTAAGCGTGTACCCATAGCATTAACCAGTATTTATGGTTTAGGTCATAAATCGGCACGAGATATTTGCGATGCGGTTGGCATTGCACAATCGACCAGGGTTTATGAGTTAAATGATTTAGATGTTAAGTCTTTGCGCGAACATATTGATCAAAACTATATGGCTGAAGGTAACCTGCGTCGAGAAGTTCAAATGAATATTAAGCGATTAATGGATTTAGGTTGTTATCGTGGATTACGACATCGTCGGGGACTTCCTGTCAGAGGGCAAAGAACCCACACCAACGCTCGGACACGCAAAGGCAAGCCAGTGGCCATAGCCGGTAAGAAAAAATAATAGGAGACGAATTTTGGCTCGTGAAAAGGTTCGCGTAAAACGCAAAGAGCGGAAAAATATTCAAGTTGGGGTGGCCCATGTGAGCTCCTCCTTCAACAATACCAAGATTTTAATCACTGATATTCAGGGCAATGCCATCGCGTGGTCTTCTGCCGGAACGGTTGGTTTCAAAGGATCACGCAAATCGACACCGTATGCTGCTCAAATTGCGGCTGAGGATGCGGGGCGCAAAGCACAAGAGCATGGAGTTAAAACACTGGAAATCAAAGTTCAGGGTCCTGGCTCAGGACGCGAAAGTGCTTTACGTTCTCTTGCGGCTGTTGGTTTTGATATTACCTCAATCCGTGATGTGTCGCCTATTGCACATAATGGATGTCGTCCACCCAAGAGGCGTCGAGTCTAACACTTATACTATTTTAAAATCACGAAATTAGTTTTTCGAGACATCCCTAGTGTTGGAACCGCTAGGGAAACGAATGGAGGCTAAACTATGTTCCAAGATAACTGGGAAAAACTTATTACGCCTGTTCTGGCGAAAAAATCAAGCTCTAACCCTAACCAATTAACAATTGAAATCGGTCCGCTTGAACGCGGTTTTGGCTTGACAATTGGAAACTCACTCAGACGGGTGCTCTTGTCATCAATTCGAGGAGCGGCCATCATTGGTGTTGAAATTGACCAAATCGTTCAAGAGTTCTCCTCTATACCTGGTGTTCGTGAAGATGTAATTGACATTTTACTCAACCTGAAGGGAGTGATTGTCAGTTCGGAATATAGGACTCCTCGTCGCTTACTTCTCAAGTCATCCCAACCCGGTGAAGTCACTGCCGGTATGATAAATAAAGTAGCCGGAGTTGAAATTCTTAACCCACGCCATGTAATTTGTCACCTTGACAGGGATTCTTCGATTCAAATGGAGATTACTGTGGGTATTGGAAAGGGATATGTTCCGGCAGAACTCAATAAACCACATGATGCTCCCGTAAATTTCTTGGCAATTGATGCAATTTATTCACCGGTAAAGTCTGTTTCTTACAAAGTTCAAGCTGCTCGCGAAGGAAAAATTCTGGATTATGATCGTCTTATCCTGAATTGCGAAACTGATGGTTCAGTTACACCGGAAGATGCCATTGCTTATGCCGCTCGGATACTCCAGAGCAATCTAGAAATATTCATAAACTTTACCGAACCGACACCGGTTGAAAAGGTTGAGGAGCCACAAAGTGACGAGTGGAACTTGGAACTTTTCAAAAAGGCTTCAGAATTGGAGTTATCAGTCCGATCCAGCAACTGCATGAAGAACGATAATATCATTTATGTTGGTGATTTGGTCACCAAAACCGAACAACAAATGCTCAAAACCCCCAATTTCGGTCGTAAATCACTTAATGAGATTAAGCATGTTTTGACTTCAATGGGTCTTGAACTCGGTATGGAATTACCTGGTTGGCCGCCCGAGAACTGTGATGAGTTAGTTCGTCGAGCTGAAAATTTAGACAACTAATTACTAATTTTTTGAAAGTAGACAATCAAAAATAAGGATTGACCATGAGACATGGAGACGGTTACAGAAATCTCAATCGAACAAGTGAACATCGTAAGGCCATGTTTGCAAACATGGCCGGCTCATTGATTGAACACGAACAAATAAAAACAACACTCCCTAAAGCAAAAGAGCTCCGAAGAGTCGTTGAAAAACTCATTACACTTGGCAAAAAAGGTGATTTACATTCGCGCCGAGTTGCTGGGGCACGTCTTAAGCAAAAAGCTCATTTAAAAAAACTATTTGAAGTTCTAGCTCCTCGCTATACTGACCGAGCAGGGGGATATACACGAATCTATAAGGCCGGATTTCGCTACGGTGATATGGCTCCCATGGCTGTGATTGAACTCGTCGACAGAGATCTAGATGCCAAAGGGAAAACCGATTTAGAACGGCAGAAAAATCTAGAGACTGAATAGTCTAAGAAAACCACATCCTCCAACCACATAATAATCACTGTGGGTCAAAACGTTTGTGTTTTCATCATCCTGCAAGATAGCAGTCAATCACTGTTATAAAAAAGCGGACTGAATCATAACTTTGCTTGTACAGACCATCTAGAATTGGGCTGAAAAAAGGATGTGTCGGCCTCATACCTAATCAAATTGACCAACCATGGCTGAAAAATTATCAGGCTAAAAAGATCAGACAAGAGCGCCATATTTTTCAATCCTTGTCAATCATTTAACTAGCTGCAAGAAGGTGATTGTTGCATGGTTTGAGAAATCCCCAATAGCGATACCTAGCCAACAATGTATTAGCAAAACTGCCCAACCAAGAAAGTTAGAACAAATATTCTTAACTTGATGTTCCACCCGATTTGTAGTATAAATCATATAAAACGGCTGAATATTAACCCATCGCTCTTAACTCTGCCGGCTATTATGTATTATGCATGAGGTTTTAATGAGGGTTAGATATTCGTTTGTCGTTGTCCTTACCTAAAATATTAAGTGTTAGCTTTTGTTTAATCTTGGAATTACTGATATGCCGAACCCTTTTACATTTCGCATTTTTGTCCCTGGAGGAAATCCTGAAGGGCTTAGAATTTTTGATAAAATGAACTGGACAGGTAAAGGGCTAATATTCCCAAGAGAAGAGTGGAATAGCATTAAGCATCGTGAGGAGTTTAATCAGTTAGGAGTATACATACTCTACGGGTATGAAAGTTATCAAGATAGTGAAATTGACGAATTGCCAACTGTTTATATTGGTCAGGGAGATAAAATTAGAAACCGGATTGAAAGCCATTACCAAAATAAAGATTTTTGGAATTCATGTGTTGTGTTTGTTTCAACAAATGACGGTCTTAATCGTGCCAATATTACATGGCTGGAATATGCCTTAATCACAAAGGCCATTAGTACTGGACGCTCAAGACTAGACAATGCAAATGTTCCAAATGAACCCAGATTAACAGAATTTGATAAGGCTGACACTAAAAGTTTTCTTGGTGAAATTAATCAAATTCTTCCACTTGCAGGAATTCCAATATTTGAATTTCCTAAATCAGTTAACAAGAAAAGAGATTCATCTCGAAATGAGTCAATTAACTTACCATCTTCAGGTTTGGATACAATTATTGTTGCTGCCCGTGAGAAAAATTTTAACGAAATGTTCTTGCGTCAAAATTGTTGGTTCGCAATCCGAATTAGTGGTAGCATGCTAGAAAAAATTAAGTTCATAGCAGCATATCAAACTTACCCTGTTAGTGCTATTACACATTATGCCGCAGTTGAAAAAATTGAACAATATGGCGATCAAGGAAAATTCAAAGTATACTTTTCCGAAAGTCCCAAGCAACTAATTCCACCCATTCCTTTGGGGGCAAATTCCAATCTGTCACCTCAAGGACCTCGATATGCTAATCTTCAAAAATTAAGATCTGCCAAATCCTTATCTGAAATTTAGGCTGGTAGTGCGACCATCGTTTTCTGAAAATATTTGAGGTAGTGATCATTTGATTTATTCTGGCTTATTCTTCTGTAGAGGAAAGATACTCAAGCACCTGTGATTCCTCTATGAACTGTGGTCCATTAGTTTCTTGCGGGGGGATTCAATCAAAGATTGATTGGAGCCACTCTTACAGGATGCTATAACAATTCCTGACTCTCTAGTGAGTCATCACGGATAGTCTTATCCCAATCAAATCAGCCGCTAGACCAAGAACTGTTCAAGCCACAAAATTTCTATAATTTTCCTCAACCCTTCTGAATGCGGTATCGTAACGCTCAGCGATGACCACACAGTTTTGGCTTCAAGACGGGTTTTTGGGGATCCATATCTTCCCATCGGTTACCACACTCGGCCTTAACCTGTTGATATAAAAACAACTTACTCTCTGCGTCACCCCTGTCAGAAGCATCGCCCAAATACTAATGGGTTGTTGTACGACAATAAGCACCGCCAAGACCTGAATAGCATACTTATATACTTTGGATATTCTTGGCTTTGTTAAATTCTTTTATTCGAGCGAATACATCAACTCCAATCTGAGAATAAACATCCAGGATGTCGATGAGGACCCAGTTTTCCCGGATCATATTCCCCTCACATCGCCAAAAATCAAGGCTTCGCATTGTTATGCTTTGGTTTGATGGAGCAATACCTAAAAACCCATCCCCCGAAATTGTCATTTTCATACCCGGCCAATCGGTGAAGGCTACATAGTCACCTTCAGCAAAAAGGTTTCGCTTAACTGAATTCACCATTCGATTGGGCATGGCATTCAAAAAAGGGATTTGATGCCAATTTCGAAACCCCTTAATTCCTCTGCAAGTTCCAATACCAGAGGGCCCATACCAATTACATCGGGGATGCCAGTACTTATCCAGTTGCATTGCCTCAACCCCTTTGCTTGCGAATTCTCCGAGTTTTGTCAACATCGTTGATACGATTTCAAGACTCTGTGCACCTCTTTGTCCATTTGGGTCATTTATATTCAATCCATCTTGTGTGGTTGGCCCAGGGACATGCCATTCTCGACCCAAGCTAGGCGACATCGGCCAAGCATTAGCTTGCATCATGAGTTCAGGTATGTCCCAAACAGCCTGCATCTCTGTGACTTTACCTTCCGCAACTCGAAAGAACTCATGAAAACGCATTGACACTTGGTGACCAGTAGCCGGTATATCCAACCACGAATGGGCAAATTCCCCGGTATAGTATCCGCACACACCGACCCAGTCCTGGTCAGTTTGTGATGTCCCAGCAAGAACAATTAATTCCCTCCTTTCCAAATCAGGAATGGATTGATAAAGTGAAAAAAGGGCTTTAGTAAACAGCTGTTCAACATTTTCCAATGTTTCAAAGGGGTAGGCAAGTTGAATTTTTGCTTCTTGAGCAAATGCTTGTTTTAGACAACCTAAAACCTGTACTGGTTCAAAGTTATACATCGCCTTGCGAAAAGGCTCAGTAATCGATTTAATTGAATCTGAATTATTCACAGGTAACCAACCTTTAACTCTCATTAATCTCGTGACAAAAAAGAATTGACTGTATATAGGGCTTAAATTATAACAATCACTTGTTGATATGAGTGACCAAATTTAGCTTTGTAAGTGATTGACCAGCGAATTAATTTAAATTTTCAGGCAAATCAATCATTTTGAACAATTTCGTTCTGATAATTGATTTTCGGAATTAGTAAAACGGTTTAATGCTCTCTATTGGAGTCAGCACCAACAATTTCGTCACCCGATGTCACAATGTGTCTATAAGAGTAATACTGACATATATTTTCCCTCCCTTTAAGACCTTTAAGGAGAGAATGGATGAGGAGACATCCTATTTAGCGACAATCAAGTTGATTGACGCTCAATAACGTTCATTGCCAGAATTTAGAACTGATTATGGCTTTGCAGGTTGCGGTGTATGCCCCTATCCCAATTTAAGCGATTCTCCTTACGGCAATCGTATTTTTTGGAATAAAGTGAGAAGAAAAAACAAGAATAAGGTACAAACTACTCGGCATTAAATTAAAGTAACCTAAATTGGATTAACTGCTTTATCAGGTCATGAAAAACTTATTTGGTTCAGATACTATTGAAAACTCGGTGGATGATTCTCTTCGTCCACTGGCGGACAGATTACGGCCCAATAAACTTGAAGATATTATTGGTCAAAAAGAATTAATTGGTGACAATAAACCTCTGAACAACCTTCTCAAGTCCAAGCCACTTCCTTCAATAATACTCTGGGGTCCTCCTGGAGTTGGAAAGACCACAATTGCCAAGTTACTTGCCAAAACAGCCGACGGAGATGTCATTGAAACCAGCGCCGTGTTTACAAATACGGCTGAATTAAGAAAAATATTTAAAACAGCTCACGAACATTGGAAATCAGGTCAATCAACAACTCTTTTTGTCGACGAGATTCATCGCTTTAACAAAACGCAGCAGGATGGGTTTTTACCTTATTTGGAAGAAGGTTCAATCCGGTTAATTGGTTCTACAACCGAGAACCCCTCATTTGAACTGAATCCAGCCTTATTGTCACGGGTTCGAGTTTTGATATTGCAGCGATTATCATTTGCCGAACTTGAGGAAATGATTATCCGCTCAGAAGACTATTTTGGCTGCCCTTTGCCACTTACCAAAAACGCCCGAGATTGGCTTGTAGAAAATAGCGATGGCGATGGACGCAATCTGCTCAACAGAATTGAACAAATCATGGTGCACCAGTCAAATAAAGAAATGGATGTCGACTCACTCCATGAGTTATTTTCATCACATCGGGGGAATGCTTATGACAAATCCCGTGAATGGCATTACAATTTGATTTCAGCACTTCATAAATCGGTCCGAGGTTCAGACCCAGATGCTTCGCTTTATTGGTTGGCACGAATGCTGGATGCTGGTGAAGATCCCCACTATTTAGCGCGGAGAATAACCCGCATGGCAATAGAGGATATTGGTTTAGCCGACCCTGATGCGTTGAGTATTTCTTTGCGGGCATGGCAAACTTATGAGCGGTTAGGAAGCCCTGAGGGAGAGTTGGTTCTAGCCGAAGCCTTGATATATCTCGCCTTGGCGCCAAAATCTAACGCGAGTTATTCAGCGTATAAAATGGCTTTATCTGATGCTCGTAAGTCGGGTTCATTATCACCGCCCAAACATATATTGAATGCACCAACCCAACTCATGAAAGAAACTGGATACGGTAAAGGCTATCAATATGATCATGATCATCCTCTTGGTTTCTCAGGACAGAACTATTTCCCAGAAACTATGAAGCCGGCTCATTACTATCATCCTGTTGAAAGAGGATTTGAGCGAACTTTAACCAAACGACTTCAATACTTCAAAAACCTGCGCCAAAAATTATCTCAGCATACGAAGTAGGCTGCAACCTCCTTAAGCAATGATAAATCGAAATTAACTTTGAGACGATTATGATGACAACACTAATACAGATAGGTATTGGTGGTGCAATAGGTGCCATCTTGCGGTATCTTGTCAACATATCATCCACTCATCTCTTAGGCACCTCTTTTCCATACGGAACATTATTTGTGAACGTGGTTGGTTCTTTATTAATGGGAATATTGGTGACCTATTTTATGAATAACGACCAAATTGCAGAGCGATTTTCCCCATTAATCATCACAGGCTTTTTGGGCGGCTTTACAACGTTTTCAGCTTTCAGTAACGACACTTGGCAGTTATTGAATCACAGCAAAATTGAATGGACTCTCATGTATGTGTTTGGCTCAATAATCTTGAGCTTTGGTGCCTTAATTTTAGGTATTTTCATTGTCAAAGCCTGATACCTTGACTGCTCCTCAAGTCCATAAAGTTACTTCTGATTATACTGATCAAAGGCTTGATAGGATGCTACGTGC
>Ga0209022_1001436_pt1 | contig 24480 bp, 22 predicted proteins | sample PinacodermPK_FD_187300 | JGI IMG/M metagenome (GOLD analysis project Ga0209022, IMG submission 187300) | Host-associated microbial community of the marine sponge Aplysina aerophoba from Gulf of Piran - sponge pinacoderm, lysed by proteinase... | ecosystem: Host-associated > Porifera > Sponge >...
GTTGCGGTAGCCGTGCTTCTCGCCGAGCTTCACCGCGCGGTCCCAGGCGCGCTTCGCGGCCTTGCCGAGGGCGCGATCGGGGAGGTTGGCGTGGTCGAGCGGCACCGGGCGGATATCGAGGCCTTCGAAGCGAGCGCTCGCGCCGTGCGCGGCGGCGCGGTGGTTGCGCATCACCCGCAGCATGGCGTCGCGGTTGCCGTCGAACGCGGGGAAGGCGCCGTTCTCGCCGGCCATCTCCGCCGAGGCCGCGTAGGAGGTACCGGTCATGAGTGCGCTGATGGCGCCGCAGATGGCGCGGCCCTCGTCGCTGTCGTAGGAAAGCCCGAGCGACATGAGCAGCCCGCCCAGATTGGCGAAGCCCAGCCCGAGGGTGCGGTACTGGTAGGAGCGGAGCGCGATCTCGCGCGACGGGAACTGCGCCATCACCACCGCGATCTCGAGCACGATGGTCCAGAGCCTGACCGCGTGCTCGAAGCTCTCGATGTCGAAGCTGCCGTCCTCGCGCCTGAAGGTGATCAGGTTGAGCGAGGCGAGGTTGCACGCCGTGTCGTCCAGGAACATGTACTCGGAGCAGGGGTTGGACGCGTTGATCCGCCCGCCCGCCGGGCAGGTGTGCCAGGCATTGATGGTGCTGTCGAACTGGATGCCGGGATCGGCCGAGGCCCAGGCCGCTTCGGCGATCTGATCCCAGAGGCCACGCGCATCGATGGTCTTCGCCACTTGGCCGTCGGTGCGCCGGATCAGTTTCCAGTCGCCGCCGGCCTCGACCCGCTGCAGGAAGTCATCGGTGACGCGGATCGAGTTGTTGGAGTTCTGGCCCGAGACCGTGAGGTAGGCCTCCGACTGCCAGTCGGTGTCGTAGATGCGAAAGTCGATCTCGGTGAAGCCCTGCTCGGCCCAGCGGATCGCCCGGTGGATGCAGCTCTCCGGCACCAGCGCCCTCCGCGCCTCGCGCACCGCGTCGCTGAGCGCCGGGTTGGACCTGGGCTCGAAGCGCGCGGCGCCGCTGCCCTCGTGGCAGGCATCGACGATCGCGTTGAGGCGTGTGTGCAGAAGCTGCGATCCGCTCACCAGCGCCGCGACCTTCTGCTCCTCCACCACCTTCCAGGAGACGAAGTCCTCGATGTCGGGGTGGTCGACGTCGACGATGACCATCTTGGCGGCGCGCCGGGTGGTGCCGCCCGACTTGATGGCGCCGGCGGCGCGGTCGCCGATCTTGAGGAAGCTCATCAGGCCGGAGGACTTGCCCCCGCCGGAGAGCGCCTCGCCCTCGCCGCGCAGGTTGGAGAAGTTGGTGCCGGTGCCCGAGCCGTACTTGAAGAGCCGGGCCTCGCGCACCCAGAGGTCCATGATCCCGCCCTCGTTGACGAGGTCGTCCTGAATGCTCTGGATGAAGCAGGCGTGCGGCTGGGGGTGCTCGTAGGCCGACTCGGCCTCTTTCAGCTCGGCGCTCTCGTGGTCGACGAAGTAGTGGCCCTGGGCCGGGCCGTCGATGCCATAGGCCCAGTTCAGGCCGGTGTTGAACCACTGCGGCGAGTTCGGCGCGGCCACCTGGACCGCCAGCATGGTGACGAGCTCGTCGTAGAAGGCGCGGGCGTCCGGCTCGGCGTCGAAGTAGCCGGCCTTCCAGCCCCAGTAGGTCCAGGTGCCGGCGAGGCGGTGGAACACCTCCTTGGCCGAGCGCTCACCCTGGGTCGGCTTGCCGTCTCCGGCGTCCGCGTCGTCCCCTGCCTCCGGGTCCGGCTCGCTGCGCCACAGCCACTCCGGCACGTCGGCCTCGGGCACCGGCCTGCGCCGGGCCGCGATGCCGGCCTTGCGGAAGTATTTCTGGGCGAGGACGTCGCAGGCGACCTGCGACCAGCCGGCCGGAACCTCGACATCCTGCTGCGCGAACACCACCGAGCCGTCGGGATTGCGGATCTCGCACGCGGTCGTGCGGTACGCCACCTCCTCGCGGGGCGATCCGTCGTCCGTCGTATAGTGGCGCTTGATGCGCATGGGGCCTCCAAGGGCGGCCGAGAACCGAAGCAACTGAGCGGATGCCACCCAAACACGCTATGACAACATATAGGGCATAAAGGCGACAAACCCGCAATCTGTAGTAAGTAACGCTAAATATCACGGGCCTGTCAACCACAATTTTGTCACACTTTTGCGGAGCGCCATGCACTCCCGACATCACCACAATGAGGCAAGGGCCGCCAGCCGGCCGACTGCTCTTCCCTAAGTCGGCAGGCTGACTTCGAAGCAGGCGCCGCTGCCCTCGCGCGGCAGGCAGACCGCATCGCCGCCGTGACGGCGCGCGATCTGGCGCACCAGGCTGAGCCCGAGCCCGACCCCCCGGTCGTCGTCCCGATCCTCTCGCCTGCCTTCCCGGCGATAGAAGGGCTCGAAGATCCGCTCGCGCTCCGCCTCCGGCACGCCGGGCCCGCGGTCGAGCACGCGGAGCAGGGCCAGGCCGTTGCGCACCTCCAGCTCGATCTGGATGGCGCTATCGGGGGCGTGGTGCGCGGCGTTCTCGAGCAGGTTGCGGATCAGGCGGGCGAGCAGCCGGTCTTCGCCCGCAACCGTCGCCGGCCCGCCCTCGAACGCGGCGCCGGCGCGCGCGGCCTCCTCGGCGCAGAGCGCCTGCAAGTCGATTCGCTCCAGATGCGCGGGCCGCTCCAGGGTGCTGAGGCGGCTCGCGAGCAGTATCTCCTCGATCAGCTCGTCGAGGTCCTCAATGTCGCGCTCGACCCGCTGGCGCAGCGCCGGATCGCCGTTCTCCGCCAGGAGCTCGACGGCCATGCGGATGCGGGCGAGCGGGGAGCGCAGCTCGTGGGAGGCGGCGGCGAGGGTGTCTCGCTGGGCCTCGACCAGCGCCTGGATGCGCTCCGCCGCACTGTTGAAGCTGCGGGCCAGCGCCGCGACCTCGTCCTTGCCCTCGACATCGACTCGGGCGGCGAGGTCGCCCGCACCCAGCGCCTCGACCCGGCCCTGCAGCCGCTCCAGCCGGCGCACGAGCCGGCGGGAGAGGGGCCAGGCGCCGACGGCGACGGCGAACGCCAGGATGCCGAGGGCGGCGAGGAAGCCGATCGCCGGCGCGTGGAATACGTCGCCGCGCTTGGGACGGACCTTGACGAGGCGGCCGTCCGGCAGCGGCAGAGTGAAGGCCCTGCCCTCCCGCTTGCGCCACTCGGGCGGGCGCTCCCTCGGCGCTCGCAAGGGCCGGCCCAGGCTGCCAAGCAACTCGCCCTCCGGCCCGAAGACGCTGATGCGGGCGTTGAAGTCCTGGCCCAGCCGGGCGAGGGCGGCGTCGGTCTCGGCCCGGGTCGCGCCGGGCGGCGGCAACAGCTCGACGATGAGCGCACCCACGCTCCGGCGAAATTCCGCGTCCGGGCTCTCCTCGTGTGTCAGCCACCAGCCGAGGACAGCGAGCACGCCAAAGAGCACGATGATGCCGAGCAGCGTCAGGTAGACCTGGAGGAAGAGACGCCGCCTCACGAGTCGTCGTCCTGGCTGCGGACGAAGAGGTAGCCCGCGCCCCGCAAGGTGATGATGCGGCGCGGACGCTTGGGATCGTCCTCGATCGCCGCCCTGATCCGCGAGATATGGACGTCGATGCTGCGGTCGAAGGCCTCGAGCGACTCGCCGCGCACCCGGTCCATGAGCTGCTCGCGGCTGAGCACGCGGCCGGCGCTTTCGGCCAGCGCGCAGAGCAGGTCGAACTGGTGGCCGGTCAGCGAGCGCTCCGCGCCATCGACCAGCACCCGCCGCGCCGCGCGGTCGATGACGAGCCGGCCGAAGCTCAGCATCTCGCCGGCGGCGGCCCGGCTGCCGGGGGTCCGGCGGCGCAGGATGGCGCGCAGGCGGGCCAGCAGCTCGCGCGGGTTGAAGGGCTTGGGCAGGTAGTCGTCGGCGCCGATCTCCAGGCCCACGATGCGGTCCGCCTCCTCGCCGCGCGCCGTCAGCATCAGGATCGGCACGTCGGAGCGGGCGCGGATCGCCCGGCAAAGCTCGAGGCCGTCGCCGTCGGGCAGCATCAGGTCCAGGACCACCGCGTCGTAGCCGCCCTGAAGGGCGGCGGCGAGACCTGCCTCGGCGCTCTCCCGATGCTCGAGCGTCAGGCCGGCACGGCCGAGATAGGTCGCAACCATCTCGGCGAGCGCGCGGTCATCCTCGATCATCAGCAGGCGGGTCATGGCGGCCCCACTGGCCCTAGCCCGGGCGTCCGGCAGGCATTTTCACCGCTCTACCGTTCCGGGCGCAGTATTCGACGCAGGACATCGGTCTTCAGGACGAAGTGGTGGTAGAGGGCGCCCACGATATGCAGAAACACGAGGCCCAGGATCACCGGCAGGCCGATAGCATGTACGGCTGCGGCCTCCTCGACGGAACCGAACCAGGCCAGCACACCCGTGAGCGGCATCAGAAGGATGACGGCGTAGAAGGCGAAGTGGGTCGCCTTGGCGACCAGCCTGAGGACTCGATGCTCCTCTTGCGGCGGTGGCGGGGCGCCGCGCCGGACGCGCAGGACGACGCGCAACGAGGCCAGCACGAAGACGGCGATGCCACATGCGATGTGGACGGTGGCGAGGAGGGACTCCGACTCGGTCGGCGCCGGACCGCCGTGTTCGAAGCCGTACGTGACCTCCATGCCTTCGTGCAGCAGAACCTGCGCGACGATCAGCGCGGCGATGATCCAGTGCAAGGCGATCTGTGTGCCCGAATAGCCGGCTCTCGCCACCGGCGCAGGGCGGTCCGCGCGGCCGGCTCGTCCGGTGATGGCGTCGGTGACCTTCATTGTCGTGCCGATCCTTTCCCTGTCCCGCCGTACCCGTCGGCGAAGCGGCGGAGTGCGGCGAAGAGCGCCGGGTCGTTGATGATGCGGGGCACTTTGTTCTGGCCGCCGAGCTTGCCGCGGCTCTTCATCCACGCCGCGAATCCGCCGGCGCGGAGAAAGCGCACGCGCGCCGCGTCCATGCCGTAGCCGCCCGCGCGGTGAGCGGCATAGTCGTCGTTGAGGCGGCAGAGTGTCGCGTCGAGCGCTGCGGCGAAGCGCGCCTGCTCTGCGCCGTCGAGGCCATCGCTCGCGCGTTCCGCTCCCAGCTCGACGATGTAGAGGTGCCCGCCGCGCGTGCCGGTCTCCTCCGGAAACACGCTTCCGGCGGCGAAATCGCTGACGGTCGCGTCGATTGCGCGTGCCGCCTCCGCCACGGCGCGCTCGACCTCGATGCCGATCACGTGCTCGCCGAAGGCGGAGAGCATGTAGCTCGTCCGTCCGGTAACGAGAACGCGGGGCGGGTCGCGCTCGACCAGGGTCACCGTGTCGCCCACGAGGTAGCGCCAGAGGCCGGCGCAGGTGGTCACCGCCAGCGCGTAGTTGACCCTCGGCTCGACGTCGCCGATCCAGCGGCAGTCCGGGTGTGCGCTGTCGAGCTGATCGACGGGGATGAACTCGTAGAAGATCCCGGTGTCGAGCAGGAGCCGCATGCCCGCACCGTCGTCGCCGTCCGCGATGGCGAAGAAGCCTTCGCTTGCCGGGTAGACTTCACGCGTCTCCGCGCGGCTGCCTTCGAGCAGGGCGGCGAAGCGGTCGCGATAGGGCGCCCAGGCGACGCCGCCGGGCGACAGTAGCTCGAGGTCTGGATAGATGTCGGCGATCCGGCACGCCGCGCCGCCTCGCCGGGCGCGCGCGACTTCGGCCAGACGCTCGAAGAAGATCAGCAGCCAGCTCGGCGTGCCGGCGATCGCCGAAATCGCCGTTTCCAGGGAGCGTTCGGCGAAGCGGCCGATCTTGACCTGCCAATCGGCGATGCCTTCGAGATCGCGCGGCGGGAAGTAGCGCAGCCGCGCCCAGCCGGGCATCGACGCCGCAGCGATGCCGCTCAGGTCGCCGCTGAAGACCCCAGGCGCCTGGCGCACCAGGCCGGTCGAGCCGCCGAGCATGAAGACGCGGCCCGCGAAGAGGCGGCTCTCAGGCCGATTGGCGAGATGGTGGGTCAGGAGCTCGGCGCCCGCGCGCACGTTCGACCGGCGCATCTCCCGGCTCACGGGGATGTATTTCGTGGTGCCGGTCGCGGTTCCCGACGACACCGCGAACCAGGGAATGAGGCCGGGCCACGTGCAATCGGCGAGGCGCGGGAAGGGCGCCTGCCAATAGGCCTCCCAGAACGCATCGTAGTCGCGCAGCGGCACGCGGGCGCGGTAATCGTCGAGGGACCAGGCGGTCGAAAACCCGTGGTCCCGCCCGAACCTGGTGCGAAGGCCGCGGCGGATGAGGGACGCGAGCACGCGGCGTTGCGCCTGCTGCGGCTCCATCGCCTCAAGCTGTCGCAGGCGTCGCCGGGCATAGAGCCGCAGCATCCAGGTCGCGTCGTACATGGTCCCGTTGCGGGCGTCTCCGCCACCTCGAGTCAGTTCCCCAGCGAGAGCACGTGCGGGAAGCTCTTGCGGACCGCTTCGAGAGTCAGCGGCACGCGGACGTAGTCGCCGCGGCGCCAGAGCTCCCACTGATCGAGGATGGTCGTGCTGTTGAACCAGCCGTCCTGCCCGCCGAGCAGGACGAAGTAGTTCTCGTCCGGGTCCGTCATGTCGGAAATGTGCCGCGCGTTGGACCCATAATTCACGGTGTGACGCTCGGCGGCGGGCTCGTGCGCGGTCTTCATCAGCGTGTCAGAGCTGCCGCCGACGCCGGCCTCGGCGAACTCGTAGCGCCCGCCGATGAGCGGAACGTTAGAGAGGGGATGCGCGAGGCTGAGGCGGTGCATCTCGCCCCAGCTTGCGAACGAATCCAGGCCGTCGACGGCCGCCTCCAGCCCGGCGGCAAGCGCCGCGCGCAGGGTCCTCTCGTCGGCGGTGGCGATGTCCTCGCCCAGCAGCGCGGTGCGCCGGCCGACCGAGGCGAACGCCTCCCCTTCGTCCTCCCCGTAGAGCAGGGCGTAGAAGCGGGCGGTGAAGCCGTGGCGGAACTGCTCGAAGGTGACCGCCCCGATCGAGTCGGACCGGTATTCGCCGTCCCAGTCGCGCAGCCGGCCGATCGCCTTCGTGCCCTCCGCATCGGCTGCGGCGGTCATCCCCAGGGCATCCAGCCTGGCGATGAAGAGATCGCGCAGCGTCACCGACGACGCCATGTAGACGTCCTGCTGCAGTGCCTTGAGGGTCTCGACGCCCACTGCGGTTTCGGCCTCGATGAGAGAGCGCATGCGGTCCACGCGATCTTCGCGGGAGAAGAAGAACCCGACCGGGACGTCGGTCGCCGGCGGCCGGTTGTTGGCGGAGACCAGAAAGCCCGTGTCCGGGTTGAAGCTGTAGGGCAGGTCTGCCGTGGTGCGTAACGAGCCCCATGACGCGTCGTGTGCGGCCGTGTCGACGGCGATATCGGCGGGCGGGCCGTCGCGGCTCGGAAGCCAGACCGCCATGACCTGCCCGATATTCCCGCTTGCGTCCGCGTAGAGCATGTTCTGGCCCGGCACGGCGAAGCTGTCGAACGCCGCGCGGAACTCGTCGAAGGTGCGTGCCCGGCTCACCGCGAGCATGGCGCCGATTTCGTCGCTCGCCCCGTGGCCGGTCCATTTCAGCGCGAGCGGCGGCAGGTCGTGCTCGGCGAGGAGCGGCACGTCGCTCACGATTGGTCCCCACGCCGTCTCGCGGACGGTGACATCGCTGTCGAACCACCAGCGCACGTCGATGCTCTCGTCTCGCTCGACAATTTCCGAGGCCGGCACACCGCTCACATCGTAGAGATCGCTGGAGGCCGCGCGCATGTTCGTGCCGCCCCAGGCGACGTGCGGGTTGCGGCCGATGGCGAAGATCGGCAGCCCCGGCGCCATCAGCCCCACCGCGTGATAGGAGGGCGAGCGCACGCCGGCGATCAGCCAGACGTTGGGAACGAGAATGCCCAGATGCGGGTCGTTGGCCATGAGCGCGCCGCCCGTATCGGTGCGATGGCCCGCCACCGCGAGGCTGTTGCTGCCGGACTTGGAGAGCCCGCCGAGCCATTGCTGCGCCTGGGCGGTCGGGCCGCCACCGCCGGAACCGGCGACCGAGACCGCGCCGCCTTCCATCAGGCGCGCCCAGAGATCGTCCCAGCCGGCCCGCGCGTGCAGGGGGAGAAGGCCGGCCCAGACCAGCCAGTTCACGTCCGTGCCGGCGAGGCGCCCCGCGGCGAACACGTCCTCGACCGTCCAGGGCTCGGGCTCCAGGCCGAGAACGTCGAAGTCGTGCGGCAGCTCGGCGGTGCTGTCCTGGTAGTGGTTGATGCCGTCCACGAAGCGCTGGACCCAGAGCCGGGTGTCAGCGTCCATAGTGCGCTCGATCTCCCGCGCGGCGCGGCCGTAGTCCAGGGTGCGCAGGCCGTGGTCGATGTCGACGCCGAGGGGGCCGATCATCTCCGATACGCGCCCGCGCGCGATCATCCGCATCGTCGCCATCTGGCCGAGCCGCAGGTGGGCGTGCACCAGGCCGAGCGCGAACGCCGCGTCGCCGTCGCTCTCCGCTTCGATGAAGGGGATCTGCCGCTCGCTCCAGTGGATCGTCACAGACCCGTCGAGCGGGAGGCCGCGCGTGGGGAACGCCGCCAGACGCTCGGCGACATCCTTCTCGTCCGGCAAGGGCGTGAAGAGCGCGCAGGCGGACAACGCGACGGCCGCAGTGCCGAGAGCGAGCCAGACGGCGAGGGGGGAAAGAATGGAAACCATACGGTCCTCCGGGCGACGACGTGTTCTCAGTTATACGCTCATTGCCGCCTGTGCGGAGAAGGGCGGGCGGAACCCTCTGACGCAGGGAGCTCGCAAGGGGTTCCGGCCCGCCCGGGCGCCGGCACGAGGGAGGCCTAGTCGTGCCGGTGGTGGTGTCGCCCGTGTGATTTCCATTTCTCCACGAGCTCCTGGCGCTGCGCAGGCGTCAGCACCTCGGCCGCGTCGGCGAGCGCGGTGAGCGCGCGCTGGCTCATGCGATCGACCGTCTCCATCTTGCGCTGACGCAGCAATTCGAGCTCGTTCCGGTCGACGGTCTCCTTGGAGAACGCCGCCATCAGGTCTTGCCGAATTTCAATCTTGAGGTCGTGGACTTCCTGCAGGTCGGCGACGGCAGCCGTCACGATGGCGTGCACCTTGCCGCGCTGATCGTCGCTGGCCTCGACCTTGTCGAGCATGCGTTCGATCTTTTTCTCCACGAACCAGCCGAACTTGCCGTCGCCTCGTTTGGTGAAGCCCACCGTGCTCCAGGTCGTGCCGGCGATGACCAGAACGAGGGCGCCGGCGATGCCCATGACGATCCAGCGGGTGCGCGGCCTGCGGCGGGAGGGCTGCTTGGCGGTGCTGTCGTTGCCCTTATCGTCGTCGGTGCGGTGTTCGTCACTCACGGCTTGTCCTCTCGGTCGGTTTGCGGGTTCGACAGTTGAGATTATGGGAAGCCCCGGTTTCGCGCCGATTTCGGGGAGGTAAAGATTTGTAAAGGTGGGCTCTTCACCGGACGATGCGCCGCCGCCCGAGCCAGCGCCCGACGCTGAGGCAGTAGGCCGCGTAGCGCCCCCCGAAGTGCCGGCGCATCGCGCGCTCCTCGAAGGCGATGTACCAGTAGCGCACGATGAGCGCGAAGGCCGCGCTCAGGAGCACTGCCGCCAGCGTCGCCGAGACCAGGGCGGCCCCGAACCCCGCCAGCACCAGGCCGAGATACATCGGGCTCCGGCTCAAGCCGTAGAGACCGTCGGTGACGAGTTCGCCAGGGTCTTCGAAGGTCTGGACGTTGGTGCCGGCTCGCTGGAAGCGGCGCTTTCCCGCCACCGAAATGCCGATGCCCAGGATCACCAGCGCCCCGCCGCCCCAGGGGAGCCCCGGCACGTCGAAGCCGACCAGGGGAAGGAAGCGGTCCGCCCCCAGGATCGCGGCAATCAGCATCCAGAAGAGAGTCGGGGGATTGATCCGCATGGCTCGTCCTCAGAAGAGCGGCACTTGGCGGTTGCCGTAGATCGGATTTGCGGGTGGCGGCAGGGACCGGGTGACCTGCCCCGTGCTCAGGTCCACGTGGGCCTCCCACAGCGGCCGCTTGTGCACGGCGTATCGGAGGATGCTCCCGTCCTCGGGCAGCCCGTCCTCGCCGAAGACGGCCTCGGTGACGATGACCTTGTAGTGAGCAGGGTCCCTGTCATCGGGAACGCTGTGTCCGAACCTCTCTCCCGGCGGGAGAAACATCGGAATCTCCGAGACATACATCTGGGTCGGCAGGACGTAGTTGATGAGGTTGTTCTTGCCCTCGACGGCGGCCTGCACGTCTGGCGCCGAGGACGCGAGGCTCGCGACTGCGGCGAGGTCCGCCTTCGATATCTCGACAAGCGAGAGGTAGACGCCCTTCTCGACCTCATGAGTGTGGAGCGCGTTCATCGCCTGGATGCGGAGACCGAAGGCGAGCAGGAGAGCGAGCCCGAGCGTCATCCCGTAGGCCAGCACCCAGGCGGCGAGGCGGGCCGCTCGGCCCTCGCCGATGGGCAGTGCGAAGCGAAGGCCGAAGCGCGCCGGCAGGAACATGCCCGTGCGCTTCATGTAGTCCGCGTAGCCGGGATACCTGCGCAGGCAGATGCCTTCCTCGGCCTTCGCCAGGGCGACGTAAATGAAGATGACCGTGACCGTCGCAATCACGACGAGGTAGCGGGGCCAGATCAGCGCCATGCCGATGCTGGCGACGATCAGGGCGAGGTACTGGGGATGCCGGATGTGCCGGTAGAGCACCTTCGTGACCGCGCCCTTGCCGGTCAGCTTCGCGTAGTAGACCTGGATCGCCCCGATCGCGAAGCCGGCCAGACCTGCGACCAGCAGAATGGCGCCCGCGAGGCCGAGATTGTCGACCAGCAGGGAATCTGTCTCTTCGACGACGTGGGGCAGGAAGAAGTGAATTAGCCAACTCGTCGTCTCCGAGCCCTGCAGCCAGTCGAGCCCCGGCCCGTAGACGCCGTAGAAGTAGGCGGCGAAGGGCGACGCCATGTAGAGGAACTCGAAGGCGATGAGGACGTAGAACACGCCCGAAATCAGCAGCGCGCTCCGTGCCCGGATGACGCTCCTGCCGGAATCTCTCTCCTTGGCCATGCCACACCTGCTCTCGTCGGTCTGGCTCCTGACCAGGGTCGGACGTCACCCGGGTCGCGCGCGTCAGGAGCAGCACAGGGAAGGATGGCGCGGTGTGGTTTCCCGACTTTTTCCGGCATGTAAAGATTCATGTAACCTGCTTTTTCTTGTCCCTCAGGCGCCGGGCGCTCGCTCCGCTCGATCGTGCGCTCCGCGCACGTGGGCGCGCGACGCTACGCGCCGTTCGGCGCGGCGCGCGGTCGCGCGCTCCGGCCGCTTCGCGGCCCGGCCCCTGGCGTGCCCGCATCTCGCTCTCTGCTGGGCGCTCGCTCTGCGCTCTCTGGACGGGTGGCGGGCGGCCGTGGCATAAGCGGCGGCATCGGGCTGAAACGGGTGCGGGAGCATCGGCGGGAACGATGGCGACGATTGGCACGCGGCTCTACACCCTGCTCTGCGGCGCGCTGGTGGGCGAGGACGAAGCCGGCAACCGCTACTATCGCGAGCGCTGGGGGCGGTCGGGGCCGGGCGAGCGCGAGCGGCGCTGGGTCGTCTACGAAGGCGAGGTGGAGGCATCCCGCGTGCCGCCTGAGTGGCACCGCTGGCTGCATCACAGCACCGACGAGGCGCCGACGGAGGCGCCGCTCAGGGCGCAGCCCTGGGAGAAGCCGCACCTGCCCAATCTCACCGGCACCGCCGCCGCCTATCGGCCGCCGGGTCACATCCTGGGCCGCGGCCAGCGCGACCGCGCGACCGGGGACTACGAGCCCTGGCAGCCCGACGAGGGGCCGGTCAAGGGCTGAGAGCCGGGACTCCGAGAGGGGCCTGCCGGCGTCTGGCGCGCCGGGACTAGGCCGGGCGGATCAGGGCGTGGCGCTTCTTGCCTGCGGAGAGTTTGATCCGGCCGTCGGCGCCGATGTCGTCGGGGCCGATGGCGCGCGTTTCCGACTCGATCGCCGTGCCGTTGATGCGGGCGCCGCCGCCCCGGATGAGCCGCCGCGCCGCGCCGCCCGACTCGCAGAGCCCCGCCTTCTGAAAGAGCACGATCGCGGGGATGCCGGCCTCGAGCTCGCTCCGCGCGGCGTCGATGACCGGAAGGTCTGCGCCGGCAGCGCCTTCCTCGAAGGTTCGCCGCGCCGTCTCGGCGGCGTTGGCCGCGGCTTGCGCGCCGTGGCAGAGGGCCGTCGCCTGGTTCGCCAACAGCTTCTTCGATTCATTCAGCTCGGCGCCTTCGAGCGCTTCGTGACGTGCGATCTCGTCCAGCGGGAGCTCGGTGAAGAGTCGCATGAAGCGCCCGATGTCGGCATCGTCGGTGTTGCGCCAGTATTGCCAGTAGTCGTAGGCGGAGAGCCGGTCGGCGTTGAGCCAGACGGCGCCTTGCGCGGTCTTGCCCATCTTAGCGCCGGAGGCGAGCGTGATGAGCGGCGTGGTGAGCCCATAGAGCTGCCGCGCGTCGATGCGGCGCGCGAGCTCCACGCCGTTCACGATGTTGCCCCACTGGTCCGAGCCGCCCATCTGGAGGCGGCAGTCGGCGCGGCGCGAAAGCTCCAGGAAGTCGTAAGCCTGGAGGATCATGTAGTTGAACTCCAGGAAGCTCAGCGGCTGCTCGCGGTCGAGGCGGAGGCGCACGCTGTCGAAGGTGAGCATGCGGTTGATCGAGAAGTGGGCGCCGATGTCCCTGAGCAGCGGGATGTAGCCGAGCGCGTCGAGCCAGTCGGCGTTATCGACGAGCAGCGCATCGGTGGGCCCGTCGCCGAAGGAGAGGAAGCGGTCGAAGGAACGCCGGATGCCCTTCTTGTTGGCGGCGATGGCGTCTTCGGTGAGCAGCGAGCGCGATTCGTCGCGCCCGCTCGGGTCGCCGATCTTGGTGGTGCCGCCGCCGAGGAGCACGATGGGCTGGTGACCCGTCTTCTGCAGCCAGCGCAGCATCATGATCTGCACGAGGCTGCCGACATGCAGGCTGTCGGCGGTGCAGTCGAAGCCGATGTAGGCGGTGACGCGCTCCTGCGCGGCCAGCCCGTCGAGGCTCGCGTCGTCGGTGCACTGGTGGATGTAGCCGCGCTCCGACAGCACGCGCATGAATTCGGAGGAGAACACCGTCACTCGACCCGCTGGCTGCCCTTCCGCCCTGCGGCCCACGCAGGGCGCCGGGGCGCGCGGTCATTTATCACAGGGCCAGCGCGCGGACAACGCGGCGCCCGTCCTTCCGGATGGCGCCGATGAGCGGCGCGCAGCCGGAGGGGCCGGTCCGGGCCCTCGGCTTGATGAGCGGCACGTCGCTCGACGGAGTCGACGCGGCGCTGATCGAGACCGACGGCGTCGCCGTCTCGGGCTTCGGTCCCTGGCTTACCGCCCCCTATTCGGACGATCTGCGCGAGCGGCTTCGGGCGGTGATCGCGGGGCGGGGCGGGCGCGATGAGACGGAGCGCGCGCTGACCGAGTTCCACGCGGATGCCGCCGAGGCGCTTCTGGCAGAGACCGGCGTGCCAAGGGAGGAGATCGCCGTCGCAGGCTTCCACGGCCACACGGTCCGCCATGAGCCCGAGGCCGGGCTGACCCTCCAGATCGGGGACGGCGCGGCGCTGGCCCGCCGGCTCGGGATCGACGTGGTGAACGATTTTCGCAGCAACGATGTGGCTGCGGGCGGGCAGGGGGCGCCGCTGGTGCCGCTCTTTCATGCGGCGCTCGCCCGGCGGAGCGGGCTCGCCGCGCCGCTTGCCGTGCTCAACCTCGGCGGTGTCGCCAACGTGACCTGGATCGGCGGGCCGGCCGACGAGGACCTGCTGGCCTTCGACACCGGCCCCGGCTGCGCGCTGATCGACGACTGGGTGCTGAGCAGGACCGGCGCCGCGCTCGACCGCGACGGCAGGCTGGCACGCTCCGGCACCGTCGACCGCGCCGCGCTCAAGGCCCTGCTGGCGCACCCCTATTTCGACGCAGAGCCGCCCAAGTCGCTGGACCGCAACGCATTCGACCCGACGCCGGTCAGCGGACTGTCGGCGGGCGATGGTGCTGCGACCCTGGTGGCCTTCACGGCGGAAGCCGTGCGCCGCGCGCTCACGCACATGCCGGCGGCGCCTCTGCGCTGGCTGGTGACCGGCGGCGGGCGGCACAACCCGGCGCTCATGGCGGCGCTTGGCGAGCGCTTGGGCGTGCCCTGCGATGCGGTGGAGCGCGTCGGCTGGCAGGGCGATGCGCTGGAGGCGCAGGCCTTCGGCTACCTCGCCGTGCGCAGCCGGCGCGGGCTCGCGCTCAGCCTGCCGCGCACCACGGGCGTTCCCCGCCCGGTGAGCGGTGGGGTCTTCCACCCGGCTTAGATTCCTCAGTCGAGGCGGCGGGCGACGTAGCCTTCGACGATCTCCGACAGGGTGCCGAGCTCGCGCTCGTAGAAGTGGCCGGCGCTCTCGATCACGTCGTAGTCGATCTCGATCTGGCGCTGGCTCTGCAGCTTCTTCGCGAGCTCCGCCACCTCGGGTTCGGGCACCAGGTCGTCGGCCCCGCCGTGGACGATCAGGCCCGACGACGGGCAGGGCGCGAGGAAGGTGAAGTCGAACTTGTTGGCCGGAGGCGAGACCGCGACGAAGCCTTCGATCTCCGGCCGGCGCATGAGTAGCTGCATGGCGATCCAGGCGCCGAAGGAGAAGCCGGCGATCCAGCAGCGGTCGGCACCCGGATTCTGTATCTGCAGCCAGTCGAGCACCGAGGCGGCGTCGCTCAGCTCGCCCTGCCCGTGATCGTACTGCCCCTGGGAGCGGCCGACGCCGCGAAAGTTGAAGCGGATGACCGAGAACGACTGCCGGAGGAAGGTGTGGTAGAGCGCATGGACGATCTTGTTGTTCATCGTGCCGCCATGCTGCGGGTGCGGGTGCAGCATCAGCGCGATGGGTGCGCGCGGGTCCTCGGACTGCTGGTAGCGCGCCTGGAGACGGCCCTCGGGCCCGTTGATCATCACTTCCGGCATGGGCGGCTCATGGGCTCCGAACGCTGCTGAGCAAGAACACGGCGAGACCGATGCCGGCGACGCATGGCGGTGTTTCTATCCCCACGCACGCGACGCGGCGGATATACTTGACCCCAGGAGTCGGGAACTCTATACCCCGTCCAACGCACGGGTATACGGGCCGGCGGCGGCACTCCGCACCGGCCATTGATATACGGACGGCTGCACCATGTTCAAGCGAATTTGGGAAGACATCGGCTGCGTGTTCGGCCGCGACCCTGCGGTCCGCTCCAGGATCGAGGTGTTCTTCTGCTATCCGGGCTTCCACGCGCTGCTCTTCTATCACCTGTCGCACTGCCTCTGGCGGAGCGGCTTCCGCCTGCTCGGCCGCTTCGTGTCCCACGTCGGCCGCATGGTCACGGGCATCGAAATTCATCCGGGCGCCCAGATCGGCCGCCGCCTCTTCATCGACCACGGCATGGGCGTGGTCATCGGCGAGACCTCCGTGATCGGCGACGATGTGACGCTCTATCACCAGGTGACCCTCGGCGGCGTCACCTGGTCGCCGGGCAAGCGGCATCCCACGGTGGGCGACGGCGTGGTGGTGGGCGCGGGTGCCCAGGTGCTGGGTCCGATCACGGTCGGGCGCGACGCGCGCATCGGCGCCAACGCGGTGGTGCTCAAGGACGTGCCGCCCGGCGCCACCATGGTGGGCATTCCGGCGCGGGCCGCGGGCCCCACCGAGGCGAAGACGGAGGCGTCGTCGTTCGATGCCTACGGCACGCCCTCGCCGGATATCGCCGATCCGACGACACGCGCCGTCGACAAGCTGCTGGCCGAGGTCCGCACCCTCAGAGAGCGCGTGGAGGAGCTGGAGCAGGCCGCCGCCGCGGAGCCCGAGGCCGCGCCGCCGTCCGAGGGCGAAGCGGAGGAGGCTGCGACACCGCTCGGCCGCCGTGCTGCGGGCGGCTAGGAGCGCCCCGTGAAGCTCGGCACCAGGGGCCGTTACGCGGTGATGGCGATGGCGGAGCTCGCGATGCGCTCGAGCGGCGCAGGCGAGGCCCAGCCCGTCACCCTCGCCGAGATCGCGGCGCGGCAGGAAATCTCCCACTCCTATCTGGAGCAGCTCTTCGGCCGGCTGCGCCGGGCCGGCCTGGTGCGGAGCGCGCGGGGGCCGGGCGGGGGCTACCGGTTGGCGCGGCCTGCGGCGGAGCTCAGGATCGCCGACATCGTGGTCGCGGTGGACGAGAACCTGCGGGCCACGCGTTGCCCGCCGGGCACTGGCAAGGGCTGCATGAGGGACGCGAAGCGCTGCGTCACCCATGATCTGTGGGATGAGCTTGGCATCCACATCCACGGCTTCCTCAGCGCGGTCTCGCTCGAAGACGTCTGCGCGCGCCGGGTGCTCGGCATGAGCGAACGGCTCTCGGGCGTCGAGCGTGGCCAGATGGTGCAGGCGGCGGAATGAGCGCTTCGGGCCCGATCTATCTCGACTACAACGCCACGGCGCCGATCAAGCCGGCGGTGGTTGAGGCAGTGGCCGAGGCGATGATGCTGGCCGGCAATCCCTCGTCGGTCCACGGCTTCGGCCGCGACGTGCGCAAGCGCATCGAGGACGCGCGCGAGCAGATCGCGGCCCTGGTCGACTGTGGCCCAGCGGAGCTGGTCTTCACCGCAGGCGGCACCGAGGCCAACAACACCGCGCTGCGCGGCGCCGGCCGGCGGGCGCTCATCGTCAGCGCCATCGAGCATCCGGCGATCCTGCGCACGGCCGAGGCCGTGGCGGACGACCTGGTGGTCCTCCCGGTGGATGGCGACGGCGTGCTCGACCTGGGCGCGCTCGACGAGGCGCTTGCGAGCCACGGGCCGGAGGCGCTGGTCTCGGTGATGCTCGCCAACAACGAGACCGGCGTGATCCAGCCGGTCGCCGAGATCGCGGCGCGGGCTCGGGCTGCGGGCGCGCTGGTCCACTGCGATGCTGTGCAGGCGCCCGGCCGGATTCCGATCTCCTTCGCCGGGCTCGGTGTCGACATGATGAGCATCGCCGCTCACAAGTTCGCCGGCCCGAAGGGAATCGGCGCGCTCGTCGTGCGCTCAGGCCTCGATATCGCGCCCCTCATCACCGGCGGCGGGCAGGAGCGGGGCCTGCGCGGCGGCACCGAGAACGCCGCCGGCATCGTCGGCTTCGGTGCGGCAGCCGCCCTTGCCCGGGACGACCTCGGAAGGGCGGGTGAGATCGCGGCCCTGCGCGACCGGCTGGAGGCGCGGCTGCGCGAGACCGAGCCCGACGTCGTCATCTTCAGCGAAGGGGCCAATCGCCTGCCCAACACCAGCTGCCTCACCATGCCGGGCGTGCAGAGCGAAACGCAGGTCATGGGCCTCGATCTCGCGGGCGTCGCGGTGAGCGCGGGCTCCGCCTGCTCCTCCGGCAAGGTGGAACCCAGTCATGTGCTGCGCGCGCTGGGCGCGCCCGACGCCATCGGCGGCTGCGCCATCCGGGTCAGCATGGGATGGGCCACGACCGAGGACGAGATCGAGCGCTTCCTGGGCGCCTGGCGGGCGCTCTATGCGGGCCTCACCAACCGCTGGAAGGCCGGCGTCTCGGCCGCCGCAGGATAGGCAGCAGACCGCCCGTGCCCTCCATGACTTTCATCGACCCCGATGGCACCCGCCACGAGGTCGAGGCGCCCATCGGCGACTCCGTGCTGGATATCGCATTCCGCCACGGCATCGACATCGAGGGCGCGTGCGAGGGCGCGATGGCGTGCTCGACCTGCCACGTCATCGTCGAGCCCGCCTGGTACGGCAAGCTCGAGGAGATGTGCGAGGACGAGGAGGACATGCTCGACCTCGCACTCGGCCTCACGCGGACCTCGCGCCTCGGCTGCCAGATCGTCATCACCGACGCGCTCGACGGGCTGGTGGTGACGCTCCCGGCCGAAACCAGCAACATGATGTAGGGCGCGTGGCGTCCCATCCCACGCAGGCCAGACGAAAAGCGCGGCGATGACCGAGGCTGAGACGGGTTTCTTCACGGCGCTGCGCGAGGCCGCCGGGGACGACTGGCGGGCGTATGTCGATCACCCCTTCGTGCAGGGCCTCGGCGACGGCACCCTGCCGGAGGCCGCGTTCCGCCACTACCTGGTGCAGGATTACCTCTTCCTGATCCAGTTCGCCCGCGCCTACGGGCTCGCCGCCTATAAGGCGGATACGCTGGCCGAAATCCGCGAGGCCTCCGCCGGACTCAAGGCCCTGGTCGAGGTCGAAATGGACCTGCACCGCGCCTATTGCGCGGACTGGGGGATCGCGGAGGACGCGCTCGAAGCGGTCGAGGCCGATGGCGCGACGCTCGCCTACACGGCCTATGTGCTGGAGCGCGGGCTCGCGGGCGACCTGCTCGACCTGCGGGTGGCGCTCGCGCCCTGCGTCATCGGCTACGGCGAGATCGGCGCCCGGCTCGCGGCCGACCCGGCTACCCGCAGCGAGGGCAACCCCTACGCCTCCTGGATCGAGATGTACGCCGGCGACGAGTATCAGGCGTTCATGCGGACAGAGGTCGAGGCGCTGAACGCGCTCGGGGCGCGCCGCGGCGGCTCAGCACGCTTCGCGGGGCTTGCCACCACCTTCCGCACCGCGACCCGGCTGGAGGCCGCATTCTGGCAAGCGGGCCTCGACGCCGCCGGAGACTGAGGCACGCGCGAGTTAGTTTCCCGCGCGCGGGACCCTTCAGGCGCGCGCGACCCCGAACCATGGTGCGGGGCACGGCCCGCGGTGCCGGTGTCAGGATAGCGTCGCGACGACGGGGAGCACAGGGCGCGGCGGGCAGCGCGGAAGGGAGGCTGCCCGGCCCTGCGACTCACCACGATCCGCGAGGCGCGCGACGTGGCGGAAGCGGCTGCTGCCATGCTCGCGGCGATCGAGGGAGGGCGTTGGCGATGGGCGTGCGGCCTCGTCGCCCTTATCCGGCCCCCGGCTTCCCACGATCCCAGTCTTCCCGCCGAATCCCGGCGAATCCCGCCAAATTTTTGTTACCGCCCATCCCGCGCGGGCCGCGGGACACGTGGTTGCGCCGCTCCCGCGCGCCCCTATAGTGCGCGCCATGCCCGCAGACACCCTCGATCTCGGCCTCAGCCGTGGCGCGCGCGTGGTGGTCGCCATGTCCGGCGGTGTGGATTCGTCGGTCACCGCTGCGCTCTTGGCGGAGGCGGGCTACGAGGTGGTCGGCATCACGCTCCAGCTCTATGCGGCGAGCGGGCCGCGGGCGCGCCCCGGCGCCTGCTGCGCCGGGGAGGACATCTACGATGCCCGCCGGGTCGCGGACCGGCTCGCAATCCGCCACTACGTGCTCGACTTCGAGGCGCGCTTCAGGGAGGCGGTGATCGACGATTTCGCCGACTCCTACCTGCGCGGCGAGACGCCGATCCCCTGCGTGCGCTGCAACGAGCGGGTGAAGTTCCGCGACCTGCTGGCGCTCGCCCGCGACCTTGGCGCGGACGCGCTCGCCACCGGCCACTACGTGCGGCGCGTGGCAGGGTCGGAGGGACCCGAGCTCCACCGCGCGGTCGATGGCGCCAGGGATCAGAGCTACTTCCTCTTCGCCACCACGCAGGAGCAGCTCGAATTCCTGCGCTTTCCCCTCGGCGACATGCCGAAGGAGCGCGTGCGGGCGCACGCGGAACGGCTCGGCCTCGCCGTCGCGGACAAGCCGGACAGCCAGGACATCTGCTTCGTGCCCGCCGGCCGCTATGCCGGCGTGATCGAGCGGCTCCGCCCCGGTGCCGCCGAGGCGGGCGACATCGTGGACCAGGAGGGCCGCGTGCTCGGCCGCCACGAGGGCATCATCCACTACACCGTTGGCCAGCGCCGCGGGCTCGGCATCGCAGGGCCCGAGCCGCTCTACGTGCTCGCGGTCGATGCCGCGCGCCGCGAGGTCGTGGTCGGACCGCAGGCGGCATTGTTGCGTGACCGGATCTTGACCGGTCCTCTCGCATGGATCGGCGGCGATGCGCCCGCACCCGGCGAGGAGCGGGCGGTGGTGGCGCGGCTCCGCTCCAGCCATCCCGGCGCGCCGGCGCGGCTGGCGGGGAGGGCCGACGGCACCGCCGAGGTCACGCTGGACGAGCCGGAGCCCGCGACCGCGCCGGGGCAGGCCTGCGTGCTTTATGACGGCGACCGCGTGCTCGGCGGCGGCTGGATCACCGGCACCGGGCGGAGCGCCGAGCCTGCCAGCCGCAACGACCACGCCGGCCTGGCCGCGATGGCCGCCGCCTGACGACGCGCTCGTGAGTCCCAACGACCTGGCGTTTGCCCTGCGCGACCCGGCCTTCGCGAGCGGCGAGGGCCCGTGACCGAGCCCCGGCTGATTACCGAGAGCGCTCCGCTCGCCGCGCTCTGCGCGACGTGGCGGGAGGCCGAGTTCGTCACGGTCGATACCGAGTTCATGCGCGAGAGCACCTATCGCGCCAAGTTGTGCCTGCTGCAGATCGCCCCGGCCAATGGGGAGCCGGTCGCGGTCGACCCGCTCGCCAACGGGATCGATCTCGCGCCGCTCTACGACCTGCTGGCGCGGGCGCCGGTGCTCAAGGTCTTCCACGCGGCCAGGCAGGATGTCGAGGTGCTGCTGCCGCTCGCCGGCGGGGTGCCGCATCCGCTCTTCGATACCCAGATCGCCGCCATGGTGTGCGGCTTCGGCGATTCGGTCGGCTACGAGACGCTGGTCGCCAGGCTCGCGCGCGGGCGCATCGACAAGACCCAGCGCTTCACCGACTGGGCGCGCCGCCCGCTCACCGAGCGCCAGTTGCGCTACGCCCTCTCCGACGTGAGCCACCTGCGCGTGGTCTACCGCAAGCTCGCGGCGAAGCTGGAGCGCACCGGCCGGCGATCGTGGCTCGACGAGGAGCTGGCGATACTCACGGACCCCGCCACCTACGAGGCGCTGCCCGAAGAGGCGTGGCGGCGGATCAAGGTGCGCGGCGGCGACCGGCGCTTCTTCGCGATCCTGCGCGAGGTCGCGGCCTGGCGCGAGACCGAGGCCGACCGGCGCGACAAGCCCCGCCCGTGGGTCATGCGCGACACGGCGCTGACCGAGATCGCGGCGCAGCGCCCGCGCACGGCGAAGGAGCTCGCCAAGCTGCGCTCGGTGAGCCAGCGAACCGCCGATAGCGCCACGGGTGCTGCGGTGCTGGCCGCGGTCGGGCGCGGCCTCGCGCTCCCTGACGAGGACTGTCCGACGCTGCCGCCCCGGCCCGAAAAGCCCGCGGCGCCAGCGGCCTTGACCGACCTCCTCAAGGTGCTTCTCACCTTCAAGAGCGAGGAGACCGGCGTCGCCCGAAAGCTGATCGCCAGTGCCGACGACCTTGATCGGATCGCGCGCGGCGAGACCAATGGCGTCCCGGCGCTGCAGGGCTGGCGGCGGACACTCTTCGGCGATGCCGCGCTCGATCTCGTGCACGGCCGGCTCGCGCTTTCCGTGGAGCACGGCGGGCTCCGGCTGCTCCCCTGCGGCGGGGCCGGCGATCGCACGGTGGCGCCGGTTCAGCCGCCGGCTGCGGTGGAGAAGGGGTGAGCGCGTCCGCCGCCTGGTTCGATCCGTCGCGGCTCACCGGCGACGATCCCAGGCCCTTCTACAGAATCGGACCGGCCAGCGCTCATCCGCACTTCGTGCTGGTGTGCGACCACGCGAGCAACGCGGTTCCGGCCCACATGGAGCGCCTCGGCCTCGACCAGGCGGAGCTCGACCGCCATATCGGCTGGGACATCGGCGCGGCGATGGTCACGAGAGCGCTCAGCGCCCTGCTCGATGCGCCGGCCTATCTCTCCGGCTACTCGCGCCTGGTGGTCGATTGCAACCGCCCGGTGGGGAGCCCCACGGCGATGCCCGCGGTGAGCGACGGCACGGTGGTGCCGGCCAACCGGTCGATCGCGCCGGAGGAGGCCGCGGCGCGGACCGACGCGTTCTTTCGCCCCTACCACGACGCTATCGCCGCGTGCCTCGACCGGGCGATCGGGTTTGGCGCGGTGCCGATCCTGGTCGCGGTCCACAGCTTCACGCCGGTCTTCGATGGCTTCGCCCGGCCGTGGGAGGTGGGGCTGCTCTACGAGCACGACGACCGGCTGGTGCAGCCGCTGAAGGAGGCGCTGGCCGCCCTCCGCCCGGGGCTCACCATCGGCGACAACCAGCCCTACGCCATCGTGGGCCCGTCCGACTACTCGATTCCGGTGCATGGCCAGGGGCGCGGCCTGCCCCATATCGAGATCGAGCTGCGCCAGGACCTGATCGGCTCGCAGGAAGGCGCCGGGGCCTGGGCCGAGACCCTCGCCGTCGCGTTCAAGCAGGTGCGGACGGCGCTGGTGCCGCTCGCCATCGAGAACCGGGTGCCTGCAGGCGCCGGATGAGCCCTCCGCCCGCACTGTCGCGGGCGGAGGGGATTGGTAGCGCGTTGTTTGCCCTTACTCGGGCTGCGGCACGATCCTGAGGTAGGGCTTCGGGGCCTTCCAGCCGTCGGGGTAGGTCTTCCTCGCCTCCTCGTCGGAGACCGCCGGCACGATGATCACGTCCTCGCCCTGCTTCCAGTTCACCGGCGTCGCCACCTTGTGCTTCGCCGTGAGCTGGCAGGAATCGAGCACGCGCAGCACCTCGTCGAAGTTGCGGCCGGTGCTCATCGGGTAGGTGAGGGAGAGCTTGATCTTCTTGTCCGGCCCGACGAGAAAGACGGTGCGGACGGTGAGGTTGTCCACCGCCGTGCGCCCCTCCGAGGTCGTGCCGGCGCCCGCCGGAAGCATCTGGTAGAGGGTCGCGATCTTGAGCTCGGGGTCGCCGATCAGCGGGTAGTTCACCGCGTGACCCTGCGTCTCCTCGATGTCCTTCGACCAGGCGTGGTGATCGCTTACGCCGTCCACACTGAGTCCGAGGACCTTGCAGTTGCGCTTCTCGAACTCCGACTTGAGCCCGGCCATGTAGCCGAGCTCGGTGGTGCAGACCGGCGTGAAGTCCTTGGGGTGGGAGAAAAGAATGGCCCAGCCGTCGCCGATCCAGTCGTGAAAGTCGATCGCGCCTTCGGTGGTGTCTGCGGTGAAGTTGGGTGCCTCGTCGCCAATCCTCAGTGCCATTGCCTGATGTCTCCTCCTGAGCGGCCGCGCGCCGGCGCTTGGGCAGGCCGCGGTCTTGTCAAACTGGGGTCGAACAGCCCCACGCGCGCCGTGGCGGCCGCCGATAGACGACAATGTGGTGAGCGCCGCCCGCCGCGCAAGCGCCTTTTGCAGGCGCCTGCGCGGGGAAATGCGGGTTAGAGCTGCGAGAGCATGTGCTCCGCGCTGCTCACGTCCATCTCGGCCGGGTTCTCCTCCACGTTGAGGGCGGTGATCGTGCCATCGTCGACGATCATGGAGAAGCGGGTCGTCCGCTCGCCGAGCCCGAAGCCGGTGCCGTCGAGGGTCAGCCCCGTGGCCCGTGCGAACTCGCCGTTGCCGTCGGCCAGCATGTCGATGGCGCCGCCGGCGCCCGTATTCTCGCCCCAGGCCTTCATCACGAAGGCGTCGTTGACCGACACGCAGGCGATCTGGTCCACGCCCTTGGCCTTGAGCGCATCGGCCTGCGCCAGGAAGCTCGGCACGTGCTTGGCCGAGCAGGTCGGCGTGAATGCACCGGGAACGGCGAAGAGCGCCGTCTTCTTGCCGCCGAAGTAATCGTCGCTCGATACGTCCGAGAGTCCGTCCGCCGTCAACATCTTGAAGTTGACCGACGGCATCTTGTCGCCCGCGCTCACTGCCATTGTTTCCCTCTCCTCTTGGATGTTCGGTTGCCGGGCCGACCCCGGTTGGCGCGCACTATGCGAAGAGCGCATCGGGAATGCAAACCCGGTGCGGATCGCCGCTTCGCATCGTATCCGCTTGCTCCGACCGTTCCGTTTTCCGCTGCGTGCGGCCGTGCCAGCCCGACCTGTTCGTTCGTTGCTGCCTCGATGCGGAACGGTGCGTTCTCCAGCCGGCTCATGGTGGGCTGCGAGCAGAGCGCGCCCCCGCTCTCCGGCGCCTTTCCCGAGGCCAGCTTGAACAGAGGGTCCGCGCGGAGCGCGTCGCAGTCGTCGGCATCCTCCCGCGGGACCGGCTTCGCCGGCCCGAGGACAGGCTCCACCGCAGGCGATCGCCAGTAGGCGAAAGCGCAGCATGGCAACGGCTTGCGCTACGTCCGCCACCCCAAAATCAGGCCCGACACGAATAATCCGGGTTAGCGCCAGTTCAGGTTGCTTGAACTGACGTGCGCCATTTGTCCGCACTCTTTCGCGACCACCAAACACTCAGAGGATGCGGGACGTTACAATACCGTCCGGCCTGACGATGAGCCTTGGAGACATCGCTGCTGTACGAAACGCCTTGGGTCGCATGCTTGCCCGGATTCCCGTCGTCCGTAGAGTTCCACAAATGTGGAGACTTCCACCAGGGACAAGGTAAGAAGATAGAGACGCCGTTCAGGGGCAGGCATATCCTCGCCCCAACTATTGTCCA
>Ga0209022_1001439_pt1 | contig 24436 bp, 19 predicted proteins | sample PinacodermPK_FD_187300 | JGI IMG/M metagenome (GOLD analysis project Ga0209022, IMG submission 187300) | Host-associated microbial community of the marine sponge Aplysina aerophoba from Gulf of Piran - sponge pinacoderm, lysed by proteinase... | ecosystem: Host-associated > Porifera > Sponge >...
GAAGAGGAGACTGATTCCGGTACCGGGGTAGGGAAGAGTGGTTTCTGGTAATCATCCTTGAAAATGGCTAGGTCCCGGAATACACTGATCTGAAAGAGAGTGTTCGGTTCCGTAATGAACCATTTGCCCGGCATCCTTTCGCCCACTGGTGGTTGCATGTCAACTAGGTCCACCCAGCGACGGAGATGATTCATGATGTTCAGCTTTTCGGGGTGCTCACCGAATGCCTTCGGTATTTGTTTCAACTTGACCCCTCGCGGTCGGTTCTGACCGGTCCAGACCAGCATGTCCCGTTGCTCAGATGGAAGTTCGACCCAGGCCTTGCCATCCCACTGCTCCCGCGCATCATTCGCCACCACACCAGACTCGACGGCCAGGAAGGCCTGTCGCCACTCCTTTTCATCCTCAATCCCATGCAGCTGGGAATATCTGTTTTGACGGCAATACCGCTCCCAATAGCGGGGTATCCCGCCATAGGCGGTCCAGAGCGTTAGGAATTGACCCGGGTTTGCTAGGATACCCTGTTCGGCAGCCATTGCCATGATGGTTTTTAGGCACCAGGGTCGGAGTTTGACGGTATCATCAATCCGTCCAAAGAGGGGTTGGTCAGCAGCGAACATCGCATCAAACTTCTGCTGGTGCGACCCCATCAGTACCAACTTGCCCGGGGCCTCTTCCCGGGAACGGGCGGCAGCATCAATCACCTCCCGGACATCACCTGGCAACCCCTGATCCTTACTCAGGTGAAACTCATCAAGAACAATCACAGCCCCGCTCCTCAGTAGGGTGGTCAACATCTCCATGAAAAACATCCTGTCAGTTGTTCCCTGGTACCGGTGTGTTAGCAAACGCCGCAATTGTTCTTGCCGGTCAGCTCCTCCGACCCGATTGGTCTCCTGCGCCAATCGTGCCGTTAGTTCCCCGCTATGGTTCTGATGCCGGTCAGGTTCAGGGATTTGGCAGATAATGACCGGAATATCCTCTGGCGAATGTTTTTTTATCTCGTGCAGGAGCTGGGTCTTGCCTACCCCGCGGCGACCCCGTACCTTCAGGGCCTGGAAGAGACGGTCGCTCTTCGGTTTGTTGAAGTCCAGCCCGTGCTGGAGGGTGGCCAGCACCTTTGCACGGCCATAAAAACGCCAGGGTTTCATACTGTTCTCTTTATTCTGTATTCGGCTGGATTTTTCATTTATGATATCAGACCAGATATGTAGTTATAACAATAAATCACCAACTATGGTACTCAATTATATGCCACCGTTGGTCATAGCCGAATTATTTTGGAATTAGTAACTACTCAGGTAGTCTTAAAAATTTAACTCAACGAGAGAGAACTATGGATAAAAGAAATTCTTTTCCCTTGTGTATTAGCAATAAAACAACATAAATCGGGGAGGCTATTCAATACAATCTCTAAATGAGATTTGAGACGGATTGTGAAGTGCTATGATCAATTAGTCAAGGAAAATTAACTTTGGTTAAATGGAATTATTTTTTCTTTGGAGTCAAAGAATTTATTTCTAATTCGATTAATCCTAATTGTTGAATAATTGATGGAACCAGCATACGAATGATTGTGCATAAGGCGAATCATGGGTAAGGTCATCCACCTTTATTGCAAGACCCATGGGATGAGGTTCATGTCGTGCTGCTAGCCAAGCGTGGACATAAGCTCTAGTGATTTTCTTATTCTCAAATTTGCGATCCTCTACTGGTATTGTATCAATGTAATGTTGTGCACGTGGTAATATAGGATCCTGTTGGGGGATCATTTTCAAAATGAAATCCTCCAATTCCCCTGAAGACGCATTATCAGGCATAAGCCATATACCAACATGGATCTCCAGATATTTGTGATCGGTGAAAATATTTGTTGAGTTTTCGGTATTTTTCGAAATATCGAATCCTGACTTTCTAAGTTGGTCTAATATTGATTGTCTGCGATTATTAAAATCACCATTGGCGTCGGCAATGATACCCAGTTTTTTGCGCCCAGAAGCTTTTACTTCAGTTGAAATAGAATTGTGAAGGTTTTCAAAACCTTCTTTAGGAACAATCTTTGGAGGTTTAATTTGGTGCTTTTTAAGAAGTTGTGTAACCACATGAAAATCATTCTTTCCTTCAACGATTAATAATTCTGAAGGGTTATTAGATTCAGCCATTAAGACTAACGAACTTCTATTGTTTGTGCTGCAGCAACTTCAAGTTCTTCTTCAGAATATTGAACAGGTATTACCTTGCCATTTATATCATTAAGCCGATAAAGTATTCCAACCTCATTAGATTCATTGGCCGCTTTGGCAAAACCAGTAATACAGTCCCAACTGTGAGTTGCCGCGACAACTTGAACATTGCCCCTTTTTGCTGCTGTAAATATCATTCGCCAAATATCTTCTTGAAGTGAATAATGTATACCATTCTCAACTTCATCAATAAGTAATATACCGTTTTGGCAATTTGCTAAAGCTACGGCAATTCCGAAAAGCCGTTGTACTCCATCTCCTAGACGTTTCAATGGAATTGGGCGTCTTTGGGTAGTAAGTTTAGCAATTAAACGTCGTACACTACTTCTAAAAGCACTTGATGGGTAGCGCCTAAGTAAATCATACCCCCCACTAATGCTTGAGATCCTTTCTAGATTTTCCCCTACCATCAGGCGGAGAGTTTCAATTACAAATTTTTCTTCCGATTCTAAAACTACATTATCCCATAATTTTGTAATTAAATCATTACTAAGCATCCCTGGTCCCAAGGATTGACACAAAATTTGATTTGGCCAAATTACGGCTTTTTTTCTTGTCGGCCCTAGACCACTTGCGATTCTTATGAAAGGTTTGCCATTCTTAATTTCACCAATCACTCTAGCCCGATTAACCTTGCCACATGTAACTTTTAAGGCTTTAGTTTGCCTGTTTTTTGCTATTGCTTGGTCTTCCTCAGCATCAACTAACTCTAATTGAAGGTTGTCTGTTGTTCGACCAGAATCAATATTTATGATTGTGGGATTTATACTGGCTTCATCCGAGGTAGTTTCATGAAATAAGGACAAAAAATCAGGATATTGTAACTCATCTCCATCTTCGTCCATTGCAAGGAGTAATTCCTCGCGAGCTTGAAGAAGATTAAAAAGAATCTGATCATCTCCGCGTGAAGAAAAAATTTCTAGGGCTTCGAGAATTGTGGTCTTACCTATACTGTTTTTTCCAGATAGAAGGTTAACTCTTCCGAGCTCAGGAATTCTTAGTTCACTTAACCCGCGGAATCCTTTAATTGTTAATTCGGGGATATGCATTTGAGTTTCATGGTGACCACCATTATCGAATGAAGTCATTATTTCCCCTCTACCCTAGGCCTAATTTATAATTCAATGGAAGATTAATTGACAAAAATAAAACTTTATTGTCCGAGTCGATAAAATATAAATTTTTAGATTCTAACCGATAGTTTTTATACTTGTAGTATAAATTGACTGTTTAGTCTTATAAACATTTTCTACCATAATTACTATTTAACTAACCACTTTACAACAGATCTATAGTTAAGTTATAAACAAGTAATCCTCCTGTCAAGGTAGGAACCACCCCATAAATCATTCCCGCTGATACACTTAAATTCACCTTTGGGTGATCTTTAGACGCACTCTCAATTGAAATAGTAAGAGTCATCATGCCAACAATTTTGTTATACCGAATAAAGATATTAAGACCCTATCATCTTGATTGTCGCTTAATACCCTTGTTGGCGGCCGTTGGGGTTGATTTACAATGGAGGCAGTGGCGGACCATCCTTCCCGATGACCGTTTCAAACCAGTGTCGAGCATTTCTCGCGCTCTGGAAATAACTTCATGAGTTGGACCAGAGTTTATTCCCTGGCGGTCGGGTCAACCTGGTGCATTGTATGTCGTGATAAGTAATCTGATTTTGGAGTTTTTATATGCTTTTCGTTAATTCCGTCAAATATAGTCCCCTAAAAAAATGAGGTACCCAAAAGATTTGCTTTTGCAATAAATCAAAGAATGTAGTAGGCTGCTTAGAAGTAAGAAAAATTAAAATACTTGACTAAACATGTTCATTCCAAAATTTAATCATACATAGTTGCCATTGAGGGCAGGAATGTAGCTCAATGTCAATTAACTCTATTATAATAAAGCAAGTAGCCATACCACTTAATTTGGTTAGTTTAATCCCTTTACTAGCGTGGATAATTCAATGAGCCGCACTCACAAAATTCTAGTCGTTGACGATGAACCGGATTTACAACCTCTGGTTCTACAAAGGATGCGCAGAGAAATCAGAAAAAATGTATATGATTTCAGTTTTGCCAATAACGGTGTGGAAGCACTAGATCAATTGAGTATGGATGATGATATTGATATTGTTCTCTCCGACATCAATATGCCCGAAATGGATGGATTGACTTTACTTGAGCAAATTCCGAGCGTTAATCCCAATATTAGGTCAGTCATTGTTTCAGCTTATGGCGATATGAAAAATATTCGTCAAGCGATGAACCGAGGAGCATTTGACTTTGTAACCAAGCCCATTGATTTTGCTGATTTGCGAACAACAATTGAGCGAACAGCTCGACATCTTGAACTTTGGCGTGAAGCTCTTGCCGCGAGAGATAATTTAACTGCTATTAGTCGAGAACTTGGAATTGCCAGTCAAATGCAACGATCGATTCTGCCAAAGCGATTCCCCCGTGGTTCCAACTTTGCTATCACGGCCATGATGAAAGCAGCTCGGAATGTTGGTGGAGATTTCTTTGATATTGTCCCCTTAAGCAACAAACGATATGGTATTTCAGTAGCCGATGTTTCCGACAAAGGGGTCCCGGCCGCTATGTTCATGATGTCCAGCCGGACTCTTCTTAAGGGTGCTGCAATCGGTAAAGAAAAACCGACTGATGTACTCAAAGAAGTTAATCAGCTTTTGATGGAAGATAACGAAGCAGGGATGTTTGTTACTATGATTTATGGTATATTTGATCCCCAGAATGGTCTGTTTGAATATTCTCTTGGTGGGCATAACCCGTTACTGTTACAAAAGCCCAATGGTACAGCCGAATATTTGAGTGCTAATTCCGGTATTGCCCTCGGGATGTTCAATCAAATTGAATTTCAGAGTAATACCATAAAAATGAATCCCGGCGAGAAAATTATCATTTATACAGATGGAATTACTGAGGCTATGAACAACAAAATGGAGCTTTATAGTGAAGACAGACTTGCCAGAATTGTCGCAGCAAATCCAAATTTGGGAGTGGATGAGCTATCCCAGAAGATAATCCAATCGGTTGAAGAGTTTACCGGTGAAGAAGCGCAAACAGACGACATTACCTGTGTAATACTCAGTTTTGACGGATATAGCCAAGGCAAACTTTAGAACAGCATAGAGAGCCAATGCTCATGATAAGGGGTATTTCAGCCTAATTTAGTGGAACCTGAGCGTTATGATATTGCCCTTTAAATTCAAATTATTTGCCCTCTTGGCAGGAATAATTTTCGCCTTGTCAAACTCATTAGGTGCTCAAAATAGTCATGGGGTCAACGATAATAGGATTCTATTCGGTCAGTCAGCAGTTTTTAGTGGCCCAGCTTCTGAGCTTGGCTTGAATTTAAAAACCGGAATAGAAGTTGCCTTTGATGAAGCCAACCAAAAAGGTGGTGTTTTCGGACGTAGACTTGTTCTTGAAGCTAAAGATGACTTCTACGAACCTAATCAGGCCGTAGAGAACACAAGGGATTTTATCAATGAAACTCAAGTTTTCGGCTTGATTGGGCCAGTCGGTACTCCCACAGCAAGGGTAACTGCCCCGATTGCTGAAGAGTCAGGAATTCCATTCATTGCTCCCTTTTCCGGTGCAGGTTTTTTGCGCGATAGAGAAATGTTTAAATCAGTTGTTAATTTGCGCGCCTCTTACCAGCAGGAAATTAATTCCATGATTGAACGGCTCACCCAAGACAGGAGGATTAGTTCTATTGCCGTACTATATCAAAATGACTCATTCGGTCGAGTGGGCTATAATGGAACGCTTAATGCACTAAAAATATATGGTTTGGAATTAGTTGGTCGAAGTGTCTATCTGCGAAACACTACGGCAGTAAAAACTGCTCTTTACGATCTCAAAATAAAACAACCTGATGCCGTCATTGTGGTGGGGTCTTATGAACCAGTGGCTGAAGCGATTAAGTGGGCTAATAAAATTGACTTTAATCCTGTATTTATGACTATTTCCTTTGTTGGTGCAAACGCCTTGGCTAGTGCACTCGGCGACCAATCTTATCAAGATGTCTACATGACCCAAGTCGTTCCCGACTTTAATGATACATCCCTTGAAATTGCAAATGAGTATCGGAAAGCCATGCTCCAATTTGACCCCGGCAAAGATTATGGATTTGGCTCTTTTGAAGGATATCTTACAGGGCGTTTGGTCGTTGAGGCTTTTAAATCATGCGAGGATGATTTAACCCGCACCTGTTTTTTAGACAACTTTCGCCAAACCAATGTAATTTCCGTTGCAGATATTGATTTCATATTTGGTGAATTTGATAATCAAGCCCTTGATGATGTGTATTTAACTCAGTTTAGAGTCGGGAGCGGATTTACTCCGGTGCGCTCGCTCAATGATAATTAATGAGTGATTTGATGATTGAGGACATCAAAATCAAATCCTATCAAAAGCTTTCAATCCAGCTTTACCTTGCGATTGCTATTTCTGTGTTAATCACCATTGTTGCCGTGAGTGTATCTTGGCAATCCTTTGAACGAGTGAGTAGTACCCAAGATCGCGTTAACAGTGTCAACTTACCTGAAATGACCTTGGCTTTTGCCATCTCGCGAACGAATGCTGCCCTTGTGGCTGCCGCTCCCCGACTTACTGCTGCCAGTAGCCCCGAAGAGTTAGAAAAAGTAAGTAATGAGATCACTAACTACCGCAATGAGTTCAAAGAAAATTTACAACAATTGCAAGCGATTGGCAGTTCTAAAACTCTGGCGCTGGAATTAGAAACAAATTTTATCGCCCTTGAGAATAATATTGAAAGCATTCAGCAGTTAGTCGCTCAATATCTCGAAAAGAATATTGAACTGGAAAATTTTAACGAATCGCTCAGTCGCCTAGAGCAAACGATTCGAATTGATCTGTTGCCCCTCATTGATGATCAGTTCTTTTATATCATGACTGGATATCGGAATCTTGATGATCCTCAGTCGCCAATGGACCAATTCAGATCAGACTTTGAAATCAATAGGTATCGACATTTATCCAACCTTGAGAAAGAAATTAACATTGCGATTCAATTACTCGCCACGGTATCAGTCTTAACCGATTCTGGGTTGGTGAATGGTCTCAAAGACCAGTTTGAATCCACATATGATGGCATATTAAGAAGCTTAGAAGAATTAGGTGGAGATAACGAATTCCAAAAAGTTAAATTACTTTTTGATACACTGTTTTCGCTCGGACTTAGTGAAGGTAACGGGTTTGAAATTCGCCAAGAGGAATTAGCCCTACTCCGTAAACAGGAGAGACTTCTGAGGGTTAATATTTTGATTTCTACGGAGCTCGTTCGGCGTGTAGAGGAAATCGTTAGGCAGACGAACAGTCAAGCCCAAGAAGCAATCATGCAATCAAATGATACTGTTGGTGGTGCCCGAAATGTTCTCTTGATCCTAGGAATATCAAGCATAGTCATTGCTGTTCTGATCGCTTGGCTTTTTGTAGGAAGGCATATTCTTAATCGGTTACAAGAATTGTCGAATCGAATGCAATCAATGGCCAGAGGAGATTTAGATAATGTCGTCCATGTCAGGGGTAAAGATGAAATTGCCTACATGGCACGGGCGCTTGAAGTCTTTCGTATGAATTCATTGGAGGCAAGACGATTAAACCTTGTTGAAGAACTTGCTGACGAGTTGGTTGACAAAAATACGGAGCTTGAAAAGGTTCTTGATGAATTGAAGACGGCTCAAAATCAAATTGTCATGCGGGAAAAACTCGCTGCTTTAGGAGAGTTAACGGCTGGTGTTGCCCACGAAATCAAGAATCCACTCAATTTTGTGAAAAATTTTTCTGAGTCTTCGCTTGAGATTCTAGACGAATTGGATGACATTTACACCGATGTTGAAGATAAGGAAGAATTAATTGAAGAAGTTAAGGATATAGCTGGGATACTGAAGGAAAATCTTGAGCGCATTCATGGTCATGGCACGCGAGCAGACAGAATTGTTCATGATATGTTAAACATGGGCCGCGGTGAGGCTCAGGCTCAAAAAGTATCCATTAACTCTCTCGTTGATGAACATGCCAAATTGGCTTATCACAGTTCGCGAGCAACTATGGAAGGATTTCGTTTGTTTATGCGTTCCGAGTTGGACCCTCAAGTGGGTGAGGCCATCGTCATCCCACAGGATTTGGGACGGGTGATACTTAACATTGTAACCAATGCCTGTTATGCCACTCACAAAAAGCGATTAGAACTTGAGAAAACAAGCTCAGCTGAGACACCATCGAATTACGATCCAGAATTACTCATGCGCACGAAGAAAAAAGGTGATCGTATTTGCATCAGTATTCGTGATAACGGCAATGGAATACCCGATGATGTCAGGGATAAGATTTTCAATCCATTCTTCACGACGAAGCCAACCGATGAGGGCACTGGGCTTGGTTTGGCTATGTCCATTGATATTATTCGTGGGCATGGCGGAACGATTGAAGTGAATTCAGAACCTGGGTCATACACCGAATTTACCGTTGAAATACCAGACGATGCGAGTGAGTTCTTTAGTGAAGTCGAAGAAGAGGAAGAGGAAAACGAATGATATTGAGGAAATTTGGAGCTCGTCCTCATTGTTTAAGATTCCCTTATTCAGCGTAAAATGATGGCAAGTCAATTCAATACAATACCGGGGCTCAATGCGTGTTCGCAAGTCATTCGAAGCAAACCAGAATATGCCATCATAGACAAACGCTTTGAAACATTCCTCTTAGGAAATGTTGCCCTAAAACGTCTGGCGACGGGTTTTGATTGGGCGGAAGGCCCCGTTTGGTTTGGCGATGCCGGGTGTTTATTATTCTCGGACATACCCAATAATATTGTCTATCGCTGGAGCCCAGAAGTTGGAATTTCGAGCTTTCGCTATCCTTCTAACTTTTCCAATGGTCACTATCGGGATATGCAAGGCCGACTCATTACTTGCGAGCATGGCAAGCGCCGTGTGACTCGGACAGAGCATGATGGGTCAATAAGTGTGCTTGCTGATAATTTTGCTGGAAAAAGGCTCAATTCCCCCAATGATGTGATTGTCAAATCGGATGGCACAATTTGGTTTACAGATCCCATTTATGGCATCCATTCAAGTTATGAAGGATTCAAGGCCAAGCCAGAACTACCAAGTTACGTCTATTGCTTTGAACCAAACACAAAGAAGCTCCTACCCGTGCTCAAAGAATTGGATTGTCCGAACGGTCTGGCATTCAGCCCTGATGAAAAGTTCTTGTATATTTCGGTTACAGGAAGCCCCTATCAAGGGATTGACCATACGGGTATTTTTCGGTTTAAAGTTGCAGAACTATTCACCAAAAATCCCGATTATATTCAATCAGGGACTCTGGATTGTGGTGTTCCAGATGGTTTTCGAATGGACACCGAAGGAAATTTATGGACCTCAGCCGGTGACGGAGTGTACTGCTATAGTTCGGAATTGGAGATTCTCGGAAAAATATACCTTCCTGAAGTTGTATCAAACGTGTGCTTTGGTGGTCGGGACAAGCAAATATTATTTATCACCGCCACGACCTCAATTTATTCAATTGCTCTGAATCGTAAGGGAGCGCAACATCCCTAACCCAAACCAGCCATTTTGTTAAGTGTAAATCAACCTGTTAAATGCGACTGGTCAAGATGACTCAAGGAATGAATCTCATATGACGAACCTTTTGTCAGAACTTCACAAATCAAATGAGGATTTAATTTTCCTGATTACGCATTTTAACAGGGCTACCGCATTTGAAAATTTACAATGGTTTTGCTTGCTGATGAACTATATTTTTTCAATATTATCAACATTTTCGCCTATAAAGAAAGATAAATCTTCTTGTTCACCTTTAGCGAGAGTCGGTCCAATATACTATTTTTAACAGGCACTAACAGAATTATTTCTAAATTCAAATGATTGTGCTTTAATTGATATCAAAATCTCATTTTACTTCCTATATACACATACAGGCATTTTATAATGGGTCGGTAATTTTGGTTTAAGGAGAATTATCAAGTGGAAGTTGATACGCGATTCGATGCTGAATTTTCACGGCAACTTCAGAAATTGCAAGCTGAAGGAAATTATCGAATTTTTACTGACCTTGAAAGGTATAGAGGTCATTTTCCTCTTGCTCGCCGCCACCATGATCAACTCACCCAAGATGTGACCGTTTGGTGTTCCAATGACTATCTTGGAATGGGGCAAAATCCTTCCGTCATTCAGGCTATGAGTGATGCGCTACAACAAAGCGGGGCAGGAGCCGGAGGGACTCGCAATATTTCTGGAACGACCCACACCCATGTTCTACTTGAGCAAGAGTTGGCTGAACTCCATGGCAAGGAAGCCGCGTTAGTATTTACTTCTGGTTATGTTGCAAACTGGTCAACTTTAGCTACGCTTGGATCACGTTTGCCCAATGCCGTCATTTTCTCGGATGAAAAAAATCATGCCTCAATGATTGAGGGGATTAGACATTCTCGTGTTCCCAAGAAAATTTGGAAACGCAACGACGTGGAGGACCTTGATCGGAAACTGTCTGAGTTTGGTTCCGAAACTCACAAAATTGTAGCTTTTGAATCAATCCATTCAATGGATGGCGATATCGCTCCCATCAGCGATATTTGTGAGGTGGCCAAACACCATTGTGCATTAACGTATCTTGATGAAGTTCACGCAGTTGGCGTTTATGGTCCGTCAGGTGGAGGTATTTCCGAACGCGATAGGATTGCCGATCAAGTTTCGATTATACAAGGAACACTCGGTAAAGCTTATGGTGTCGTTGGGGGTTATATCGCCGGCTCAAAAGAAAGTATTGATTTCATTCGTTCATTCGCCAGTGGCTTTATTTTTACCACGTCTTTACCCCCGTCAATCGTCGCTGGTGCGTTAGCTTCCGTGAGACACTTGAAAGTCAGTCAGAGCGAGCGCCATCGGCACAAGAGAATGGTTAAATTGTTGCGAGATCGATTAGACCAAGTTGGCGTTCCCCACCTTGCCAACCCAGGGCACATTGTTCCAGTTATTGTAAAAAACCCGGTTAAGTGTAAGCAGATTTCGGACATGCTCATGGCAGAATTCGGAATTTATGTTCAACCCATCAATTACCCAACTGTTGCCCGCGGCGAAGAGCGGCTTAGAATAACCCCGACGGCACTTCATACGGAAGCGGATGTCGATTATTTGGTTGCGTCACTTTCTGAGTTGTGGTCGCAATGTGCTCTTGCTAGAGCAGTGGCCTAAGTAAGACGTATGGCAAGATCAATTATGAGTTCAAGAATGACCTTTACCGCATCATTTCAAACAAGCGGTTCATATTGATGCTGGCCTGAATATGATTGGAAATTTCGTCCAGCGCTGAATTAACTGATTGCAGATAATTGTACTCTTCAATATCAGAGGTGAATGATTGCAAGTAATTCGTGCGAAATCCATCGTCTACAAATAAACCATGTAAATAGGTTCCCTGTACAAGTCTATCAGCAGATGTCGCGCCTTCAGGGTCTTTATTCCCCGAACCGATTTTAAAGGCAAAAGGCCTTGCACAGTCTGGCCCTTTGGTTTCACCTAAATGGATTTCATAAGAATAAAACGCGTGGTTTGAATCAGCATGAATCGCCTCAACATTGACAAGTTTCTTAGTGGCCAACATCGTTGTTTCAACATCAAGTAATCCTAGTCCCTCAATAGAGCCGGGTGTTCCCTCATAACCGTTTGGGTCATGAATGACCCGTCCAAGAATTTGGTAACCACCACATAAACCTAATATTCTCCTACCGCGGCGGTAATGAGAAATCAAATCATGCCGCCAGCCATTATTGTTGATTAACTCTAAATCATTTCGTGTTGACTTACTTCCTGGAACAATCACTAAGTCAGTATCAGGTGGTATGGGTTCGCCACTAAACAGGGGTTTAACACATACGTCAGGGTGCAGATTGAGAGGGTCAAGATCATCAAAATTGGCGATACGGTCCAGAACTAAAAAACATATGTTTAAATGGGACTCAGGATTAGTGGGTATAGACGATAAGGAGAGTGTGTCTTCAGCTGGGAGTGTCCGTGTAGCCTCATGCCAAGGAATAACACCTAGCCCTTCCCATTGGGTCAGGCGTTCAATTAAACTGAAACCCTCATCAAACAGCCTTGGATTTCCACGAAACTTATTAATTATGAACCCTTTAATTGCCGCTTGATCATCGTGGTCAAGAACGGCATGCGTTCCAACCATCTGTGCTATCACTCCCCCCCTGTTAATATCCCCAATCAGGATAACGGGTACATTTGAGGCGAGGGCAAAACCCATATTGGCGATATCATTGTGCCGAAGATTAACTTCTGCTGGGCTACCTGCACCCTCAACCAAAACGATATCATAATAGCTGGTCAATTGATTGAAGCTTTCCAATACGGGTTCAAGCAGATGCTTTTTTAGGGAAAGGTAGTCTTGACTCTCAATCGTACTGTGAATTTGACCGTGTACAATAATTTGCGATTTATGATTGGCCTCGGGCTTAAGCAGTATGGGGTTCATATGAATTGAGGGTTTAATTCCACATGCCATTGCTTGAAGATTTTGGGCTCGACCAATTTCACCACCGTCCAGTGTCACGGATGAATTATTAGACATATTCTGGGGTTTGAAGGGCGCAACTCGATATCCCTGATTATTCAAGTAACGTCCTATTCCCGCGACTATGAGGGATTTTCCGACATCCGAGCCAGTCCCCTGAAACATAATTGTTTTTGCGGCCATAATTTACTTGCTCACCCGTTTTAGGATTTAAGACCGTTTCATGCCATGGGAACAGGTTTGTAATTTTCCCTTCGCCATGACAAGTCAATCATTGCTTGCGTATATGGAACGACTATTATTGGCTGCTCTTCCTTAACAGAATCGCCTGCATTCCCATTAGAATTCAATCCCTGCCTGAGCTTTGACGCCAGATCGAAAAGGATGCTTAACGAGGGTCATTTCAGTGACAAGGTCGGCCGCTTCAATGAGTTTTTCGTGAGCATTTCGACCCGTTAAAACAACATGTAAGTATTCCGGTTTCTCATCTTCCAGAAACATCACGACTTCATTAATATCCAGATATCCATAGCGCAGGGCAATATTAATTTCGTCCAACAAAATCAGCCGTATATTGTTATCAAGGATTAAACTTTTTGCTAATTTCCAGGCTTCTTGAGCCATCTTAATATCTCGTTCTTTGTCTTGCGTTTCCCATGTAAAGCCTTCGCCCATAGTAAAGAATTTACATTGATCCGGAAAATGCTGAGTGATCAAATCGCGCTCCCCTGTTTTCATTCCCCCTTTGATAAATTGTACAACCGCACAGGGCATCTGATGGGCAATACACCTGAATACCATACCAAAGGCTGCTGAGGATTTGCCTTTCCCCTTACCGGTGTGAACGATAATTAATCCTTTTTCTTGGGTTTTGGACGACATTATCTTGTCGCGTGCGGCTTTCTTTTTGGCCATTTTAGTCTTATGGCGATCATTGTCATCAGCTGTCATTGGTCTTCTCCAAAAGTTCAAATAGTGTGTTGCGGGCAGAGTTTGACCGGGGAGTCCATAGATTGCGCTCTAGAGCTTCGCGGTAGCGGTTAAGAATTTCGTTTAAGGCGTCAGGATTATTGTCTTTGATAAACTCTAATGTTGAAAGGTCTTCAATATAAGAAGCGAAGGTTATATCAAAATGATGGGATTTTACAGCATTTGTAGTTGCTGCAAAGGCAAATAGATAATCGACTGTTGCGGCAATTTCAAACGCCCCTTTATAGCCGTGATTTTTTACCCCATTCAACCATTTAGGATTGGCTGCTCGTGCTCTCACAACCCGTCCAATTTCATCTTCAAGTGTACGGATTACAGGACGTTCTGGGCGTGAGTGATCATTATGATAAATGATAGGCACGTTTCCTCCCAACGATTCAATGGCAGCTGACATTCCCCCTTCAAATTGATAATAGTCATCGCTATCAAGTATATCATGTTCATGATTATCCTGATTTTGGAGAACGGCTTGTGTTATAGCAAGTCGACGGGAAAAAGACTCCACATCTTGGTGCCCATTCGATTCGCTCCCCAAAGGATAACTTCCCCACTCGAGATAGGCTTCGCCAAGTTGTGCTCTTTGGTCCCAGAGTTGTTCGTCAAGCAAAGCCTGTAAACCTGCTCCATAAGCCCCGGGTTTTGAACCAAAAACCCGATATCCGGCTCTGACTTCGCCAAGTATTTCTTGATCGCGTTTATAGGCTTCAGAGGCTGGATTGTCATGTGGGAGTTCATCAAGTTGCATGATGCTTTTGGCTGCCGCTGAGACCAAATCAACCTGAAAAGGAAATGCATCCCGAAAAAATCCTGACACGCGCAGAGTCACATCAACTCGGGGTCGGCCAAGGAGAGAAAGAGGAAGAATTTCAAAGCCAGTGACTCGTGAACTATTATCGTCCCAAGTTGGCTTTACCCCCATTAATGCTAAGGCTTGAGCAATGTCATCACCACCTGTTCGCATGTTGGAAGTACCCCAAGCCGTTAAACCGAGTTGTCTTGGCCAATCACCTTTATCTTGAACGAATTTGTCAATGAGTAAGGAAGCCGATTTCCAGCCCAATTGCCAAGCTGTTCGGGTGGGTAAAGAACGGCTGTCAACCGAAAAAAAGTTACGCCCAGTTGGGAGAATATCGGCACGGCCACGTGTCGGTGCACCGGAAGGCCCCGGGGGAACAAATTCGCTATTTAAGCCTTTTATTAAGCTCGCAATTTCCAAGCGGCCACATGACTCGACACGCGGTTTGAGCGTATTAATGGTGTAATTCCAAACATCCTTGGTGGAATGGCGCGGAGGAGTTTTTTGGTCCAGCATATTGAGAAATAGGAGTTCGAGTCTTTCGACTGTATCGCCATTGGTTCGCCAGTTACTATCACTCATTGATTGCAAAAGAGCTGGTTTTTTCCCTATCCATTGGCTCGCAGGTTCACAATCAAGTGGGTCAAAACCTTCCAATAAGTTTAAATCCTTGGCTAAGCTTCTAAGGAAAGAGGCGTTAAATCCCTTACCCTCGTGACGGGGTATGCGAACGAGAGAAGCGAGTAGATCTCGCTTTTGTTGACCCTCGGGTGATTGTCCAAATATGTGTAAGCCATCACGAATTTGGCGTTCTTTGAGGTCACATAGATAAGAATCCAATTTGGTGAGTTTTTGATCAAGATCCTCATTCAATTTAATGCCGATATCCTCAGCCAATTGAGTTTGAGTGAGGGTCTCAGTAATTTTTGATTGAAGATACTTCGTTCTCTTTCTATCCAAACCGTGGGCTTCGTAATATTCATCAAGCAACTGTTCTAGCTCGTGATAAACTCCATAGGACTCGGCTCGGGTCATTGGTGGGGTAAGATGGTCAATGATCACGGCTTGGGTCCGTCTTTTTGCCTGTGTTCCTTCGCCTGGATCATTAATAATGAAAGGATAAAAATGTGGTGTGGGACCAAGAATAGCATCGGTAAAGCAATTTTCTGATAAAGCCAAAGCCTTTCCCGGTAGCCATTCCAGGTTTCCATGTTTCCCCAAGTGTATGAGTGCATCGGATTTAAATTCAAATCGTAACCAAAAGTAAAAAGCGAGATAATTATGAGGTGGAACGAGACTAGGATCATGGTAAGTTTGCTTGGGGTCAATATTATATCCCCTTGCTGGCTGGATACCAATGGCTAAGTGGCCGAGTTCATGGACTGTAAGGATAAACGCATCGTCAACAAAGAAAGGATCATCCTGATAATTCCCCCATCGAGATTCAATTGCCTCTTGTACAACTATGGGTAATGACTTCCAAAACTTGACATAGTTGCTTGCCGCCAAGGTAATCCTCTTTTCTGACTGTAAAAGCTTGTCAAGATTATTTGTTGGCCCCGATTGGAGGAGTGCAATTAAGTCTTGCGCGGACAGAGGAGGATTGACAATATTATAACCATGACTTTTAAGGACCTTGATTATATTCACCGCAGATTGAGGAGTATCAAGTCCCACCCCGTTGGCAATTCGGCCGTCTTTATTGGGATAATTGGCAAAAATCAATCCAATTTTTTTCTGATGATTAGACTTTCTGCCTAGCCTAATCCAGTTTTGAGTTAGGTCGGCAACAAACTCTATCCGGTCTTGAACCGGTTCATGGAGCGTGACTGCATATTGGGTATCGGCGTTGATTGGGGATTGTTCTTTAAACGCAATTGCCCGCGTAAATATTCGACCATCAAGCTCGGGAAGGGAAACTGACATGGCGATGTCACGCGATTGCAATCCCCAACTATTTTCCTGCCAAGCCTCCTGATTACTAGACCCTAGGCATACCTGCAATACTGGTTTATTGATGGCATCAAGGATGGTCGGTTTCCAATCAGACGTCCCAGAAGTAGTACTCAGAGCAAAACTGGTAAAGTTAAGAACTATATCGGGTTCAGCCTCGGTCATGATCTTTTCAAGATACTCCCTTGAAACACTATCTTTAAGCGAAGTGAGATAAATGGCTAGGGGGGTTATCCCTCTATCCTTTAAGGCCTTAATCATGGCTTTAATGGGCTTAATATTACCGTTGAGATATAACGCACGATAAAATACGAGGATCGCAACAGGATGCTCTTTATTTCTCTTTGATTGCCAATGGGTAAGATTTGGTTGTGTCGTACCAGGGATGAAGATACCGTTTTTTAATTCTGGAATAGGTAGGGGAGGTCGTGGTTCTTGACCAAGAATATGTTGCGTGTAAGACAAAAAATGGATGGCATTGGTCAGTCCCCCCTCAACAAGGTATCCGAAGAGGTTTTCCCAATGGCGATTAGAAATATTTGATAATGCAAGCAATTCTAAGTCAGGCTGATCGTCTCCAGGTAAAATGACGATTGTTTTATTGGCGTCTTGTAATTGTACTGAAAATTGCTCAAGGCAGTATTGCCAATAGGATAACCCGCCAAGAGCCCTTAATATAACGAGTTTAGATTGCAGCGCAGTTTGTTCAAGAAACAAATCAACCGAATAAGGATGGGTGAGCCAAGAAAGTTGACCAAGACGTAAAAAATTCTCTTCAAAATGATGATTCTGAACGGCTTGTGATAAAATCGCAAGATCAGTATCAGCGGTTGAAAGAAAAACAACACTTGCAGGGTTTTGATTGAGGTCAACTGGTTCACTGCCATCTGGGATATGCTTTGAATGAGTCGCTATAATGTGCATTGGGTCGCAGACTCATTGAGTTGCCGGGAGAGTTTGATTTTATCCACTCCCGCTTCAGAAATGAAAACAAGTTTAGTGGAAAATTCTTCATCGGGTCTGAAGGGTCGATCATAATAGCAATCAATTCTGGGACCAACAGCCTGAAGGACTAACTGGCGGGGGATTCCATTGATCGCACTAAATCCTTTAACGCGTAGGATATTGAAATCAACAATGGCTTTTTTGATAACCTGTTTGAGATGTTCAAGGTGGGTGAAGGAAGGTAATTCAACAACCCAACTTTCAAATTCATCATGGTCATGAACTTGGTGGACACTCTCATCATGATGGGTATGATGAATTTCTTGGCGCACCAACAAATCGTTCTCGGTAGCCATATCAAGGCCTAAAAGCACGGAGGGCTCAATGGCTCCCATTGTAGCTTTTAATACGCGAACCCCCTCCCTGGTGGCATGGTCTAGTTGCTGTATTAACTGCGTGGTTGTGTCGCTGGTAAGCTGATCAGTTTTATTGAGTATGATTAAATCGCCGCAAGCCAACTGGTCTTCAAAAAGTTCAGCGAGGGGAGTTTCATGATTAAGTTCTTCGTCATTCGCTCTCTGCTGCTTTATGGCTTTGAGATCACTTGCGAACTGTCCATTGGACAAAGCCGGTCCATCAACGACGACCACGACCCCATCAACTGTTACCTGAGATTTAATCTCAGGCCAGTTAAAGGCTCTGACAAGAGGTTGTGGAAGAGCTAAACCTGAGGTTTCAATGACAATGTGGTCCGGTTGAGGATTTTGGTTAAGAATAGTTTCTATCGCTGGGGTGAATTCTTCGGCAACAGTGCAGCAGATACAACCATTGGTCAATTCAATAATACTTTGCCCGTGACAATTCTTTTCATTGCAGGTTTGTAAAAGTTCTCCATCAATGCCAAGTTCACCAAATTCATTAATGATCAGAGCAAGGCGTTGATTGTTGGAGTGTTCTAGGAGATGACGAACGAGGGTTGTTTTTCCTGCTCCTAGAAAACCAGTAATGATTGTCGTCGGTATTTTTTTCATCAATCACGGCCTTGTACTTTATTCATCTGAGTGATACGAATATAACGTTTAGTTTAAGGAAATTAAGTTAACTCATCCTGACTTAAACCTCTCATTCATTATTTCCTCAACAGAATTGAAACATTTGATATTGGTTTCATGCCCATAATTTATCTTTGGTGGGTTCACCATAAATATCTGTAGTCCCAGTTGTGATGCAGCAGTGAGTTTGTGATGACCGGAAACTCCTCCCGAATTGCGGCATAACAAACAGGAAATTCTGTATTGATCAAACAACTTTAGTTCGGAATTGACCGATATAGGTGGGCGGTAATGAATGGCTTCCCAATGTGATGGTAAATGGTCGAAAATCGGTGACATTGTACGTAAAAAAACCTTTGATGTGGCGAGTCGAGACGTGATTGTTGGAAAGTGGTGAAATAAATTCTTGTGACCAATAGCCGCCAACACTCTTGATCCTTTTGGGATTAATTCGCAGGCACCAAGTAATGTAGAAGTACTAATCCATTGGCATTCAGGTGTTGGTTGCCACAGAGGGCGCTTCAAGACGAGTAATTCAATACCTAATTTTTTTGCGGCCTGTATTGCATTTAGTTTTATCTGGGAAGCAAAAGGATGCGTAGCATCAATCAAGATATCAATGGCATTCATTCGTATGTAAGAGACAATACCTTCTATGCCTCCGAATCCTCCTGTTCGAAGTTGAACAGGGTATTCCGAATAGTACGGGTCATCTCTTAATGAAGCAATAATATGCAACCCTTGAATTTCATTCAATTGCTGACATAATTGCCTTGCATTGCTTGTGCCGGCTAGAACAAGTATCTTCATGAAGGGTTTCATTCAAAAATTGTTGAGACCATCATTATGGGTAGAAGCTCGAATTTGTCCTTGTCGGTCGACAATCATTATGTTCACATTGATTGGTGCATTTTGCAGCATTGTAGCGGCAACTGATTGAGCTTTTTTCGCAACGAGTTGAGCGATTTTATCTCCACAGATTTCGATAACTTGGTTTGCTGTGTTCGCACTCAAAATATCGTTCAACGGCATTGTATTGTTGAGGTTTTGATCACTTAAAGCGAGTTGATACAAGAATTCAAAATCAACCTGAGAACGCTTGGAATGAAGGTCACCAGCTCCGTTAGCTAGTTTTGATATTTTGCCAAATCCACCAGCGATTGTTAAGTTTGGAATTGGATGCTTACGGAGATATTTGAGAGTTCCCCCGACAAAATCACCCATATCCAGCATGGCCCAGTCTGGCAAGCCAAAATGTTTTTGTGCCGAAAGTTCAGAGACTGAGCCAGTCGAAGCACAGACATGCTTTGCCCCATTGGTCTTGGCGACATCGATTCCCATATGAATTGAGGCAATCCAAGCCGAACATGAAAAGGGCTTTACGATACCCGTTGTACCAAGGATTGATAAGCCGCCTTCAATACCTAATCGTGGATTCCATGTCTTTTTGGCGAGTTCGGATCCATTAGCGATAGAGATTTCCACGACAACATTAGCATCAACTTGAAGTTCGTTTGCCACGGTCTGAATTGAGGACCTGATCATTTCCCGAGGAACAGGATTGATAGCTGGTTCACCGACTGGTAATGGCAAACCGGGCTTGGTAATAATTCCAATTCCCTGACCTCCACGAAACTGAATTCCTTTTATTGAATTATCAATCCAAACTTTAGATCTCACTTCTGCTCCATGGGTGATATCGGGATCGTCGCCAGCATCTTTGATTGTTCCTGCTTGAGCCCAATTGGACTCAAGATGTTTATAACATAGTTCAAACGTTGCTTGGTTTCCTCGCGGTAATTGGATTGTGATTTTATCTTCCCACCGGCCGCTTATAAGGGCGTTGAATGCCGCCACACTTGTAGCAGTTGCACAAGCTCCCGTTGTATAACCATTTCTAAGTTTAGTTTTGTTCATGAAGTATTGGGAAGCGTTATGAGACCGGTGAGATCAAATGTCATTTATAAATGTGAGAGAAAATTTTTAAAACCCGCAGCAAGTGAGTTACGTTAAGTCAACACAATAAATTAGTTTTGAAATTATTATTCAACTTAACTTATTGATATGAGTATTACAAATTAGGGTTTTATTTTGAAGAAATAAAACCCCATATACTTCGCAATAGAAGTTCATCGGAAGAAATCGCTGAGAAATTCGTGTTTATGAGAAAATCTAAAATTTTAAGTGGTGGGCAACTCTAGGTTAACGATGTCATTTATTGACCGATTTTATACAACAACGGGGACCGAAATTCCACCTTTCCCTAAAGGACTTGTTTGGCTGGTGGGGGCTGGGGCTGGAGACCCTGGTTTAATCACTATGCATGGCATGTTTGCTATAAGCAGGGCGGATGTCGTTATCTATGATGCGCTTGTTAATTCAAAGCTATTAGAGTTATGCAATCCTGCAGCTGAAAAAATTTATGCGGGTAAAAGGGGGGGCAAACCATCAGTTACACAGCAAGATATATCGCACATCCTGATTGAACTTGCCAAGAAAGGAAACAGGATAGTGAGACTTAAGGGAGGTGACCCATTCGTTTTCGGAAGAGGTGGTGATGAGGCTTTAGCCCTCGCACGGGATCAAATTCCCATTCGAATTACTCCGGGCATCTCGGCAGGAATAGGGGGATTGGCTTATGCCGGAATTCCTCTTACGTATAGAGAAACTAATCAAAGTGTTACTTTCATGACAGGCCATGATCAATTTGGCGATGCCCCTCAGGCATTGAACTGGGAGTTATTAGCAAAAGGCTCTCAAGTTCTTGTAATTTACATGGCAATTAAAAACTTAGATAAGATTGTCAAATGCCTTTTGACTTATGGACGAAAACGAGAGGAACCGATCGCTGTGATATCCAATGCCACTTTGGAGGAGCAGAGGTTTTTAGAAAGCACCTTAGGTAAGGTGGTTGAAGATGTAAAAACATATGAAATGAAGGCTCCGTCTATCATTTGTATTGGTTGGAATGTTCATCTTCACAGAATCATTACTCCCGCCATCAATTCCCTTCTAAAAAATCCCAAGGGTATTCATTATTCAAGTAGTTCCTGAAAGGAGATATCTTGACTTTGATGGAGAAACACAATTAAGGGAATAATCATCTCGGCCCCTTGTTCTGGGTCAGGAAAAACGCTTTTCACTCTTGGTCTATTGCGTGTGTTAGCTCAGAAAAACATTCACGTATTACCTGCCAAAGCGGGCCCAGACTACATTGATCCAATGTTCCACACGGTTGCTTGCGGTATCCCATCAGTCAATCTTGATAGTTGGGCTATGAGTCAAGAATTAATTGGTCAGGTTGCTTCAAGGAGGTTATCACTCAGCCACACTAAAAAGGAAACCATTTTAGTAATTGAAGGAGCCATGGGGGTTTTAGATGGAGCTGGAGAAGAGGGGAGGGGAAGTGTTGCTGATTTAGCTGAAGCTCTTGATCTCCCCATTGTCATGATCATTAATGCTTCTCAACAGTCCCAATCAATCTTACTTCCTCCATTGGGATTAAGTCAGGCTCGCCCCCAAATTAGATTAGCTGGGGTTATTCTAAATAAAATTGCCTCAAACAAGCATCTTCTTGGTGCCACGTATCAACTCAATAAGCATAACATTAAATTATTGGGCTGGCTACCAAAAGCCCAATCCTTCGCTATTCCAGAAAGACATTTGGGATTAGTCACTCCTTCAGAAAATTTAGACATAGAAAAGCTGGTTTGCGGCATAGCAAATCAAATGACTGAATCAATTGATGTTGACCAAATATTAAAACTAGCCGACGCACCAAAACTCGTTAAAAGCATTACAAATAACACCAGCTTAATTCCTTTGGGACAAAACATTGCAGTGGCTAACGATCAAGCATTCTGCTTTATGTATACCCATCAGCTTGATGCGTGGCATTCAGCCGGTGCTAGAGTTAGTTTTTTCTCTCCCCTTAAGGATGAGGGTCCTGAAGAAGATGCTGATGCAGTTTTCTTGCCTGGGGGATATCCAGAATTATATCCAGATTTGCTTGCCAACAATACTAATTATAAGAATAAAATGAGGTTGGCGCAATCCAGAGGTGCCCTTATATATGGCGAATGTGGAGGGTTCATGGTACTCGGCAATATACTTGAGGATAAGGAGGGTCATCAACACCCAATGCTTGGTTTACTTCCCCACACAACCTCTATGAAATCACCCAAGCTTCACTTGGGCTACAGGTTACTTCAGGGGTTGAAAGATACTCCCTTTGCTGGATATTCCTTCTCGGGGCACGAGTTCCATTATTCGCAACAGATCAAAATCAACTCTGAATTCAAAAGACTGTTTGGAGTTATCGATTCATTTGGCAATCAACTTCCGGACACTGGTTTGGCGGCAGACAATGTATGTGGTTCTTATTCACACATTATTTGCCAGCGCAACGAGAATGAGTGAGTGGTTATTTTCTCATTCTAGTGAACGACGTTTCCTAGAACACTTCTATATACTGGTCTCAATCTCTCACGTTTGATTTAACAAAATGTCTAGCCCAACTTTACTTTCTATGTGTCTCAAAGGCCCTACTCATGGAAATCTGGAATCAGTCAGGCTTGACCAATCCGTTCTCTTCTTCTTTCTTGACTTCCGACATGTAATCGCTGAAACTCCAGTAAAATAAGGGTCTGACTCCAAAAAAACACTACATTTCAAAAATGCAATTGAACTGCACTTAAATGACCAATAAATGGGGAATAATTTTTTGAAAAATGCTAAAATGTCTGAAGTCGAGAAATAATGGGTTTAGCCCTTGCGCTTAAACAAGGCTCAATTTGTTGCAACAAAAATAGAAATGTGTGAAATGAAATTTATGCTCAAGAAGATTATAAAAACTATTAGCATAGTTATCCTTGGTGTTTCTATATTTACATTCAGCATTGACTGGTGATATTTTATGCCTTGAAAATTCCAATCCTTAAAGCACCTATAAATTTTACTGAGCATTTCCAAAGTACGTTATATTGGTTTCCAAATATGTTTTTGGTTGGCATTATTTTGTTGGGTATCAAGTTATTTTTACACCGAATTAAATTTATTTAAGATGGTGTCAATCTGCAAGCAAGTGGCTGAAATATTAACTTTGACAGAAAAGAAATTAATGGTTATCATAAGACACCGAAGTTCGGTTTATGTTGATTAAAAGGAATGGATAATGGTTAAGCAGGACGAGATGAAAGGCGATGTAACATTGTCCAAGACAGTGGACACGAAGCCCAAACAACATCGCAAGGTAAAGACTTCAACCTTGACCTCGGAACAAATATTCAAGAAAACGTATGTCAAGCGACGTGAAGCACTGGTGGCCCTAGCCAACAAGTGAAGACCTATCGTGTAACCTGGCAGGATGCCATTGAGGGACATCAGTATGCTCTGCTGGATGGTGGGATGCCAGGTATTCTCGATAAGAACATAATTCTGGCGGCTTTGGCTCGGCCCTACCATGGTTACCACCGCTGGATCTGGCAGAAGGCGGCGGCCCTGTCGCACGGGATTATTACCAACCACGGTTTTGTGGATGGGAATAAACGAACAGCACTCTACCTAGTTGATTTGTTGGCCGAAAAAAGTGGTTGGGAAGTTGATATGAAAGACGATGAGATAACGGACTTGTTTGTCAGTGTCGCCAGTGGTGAGGTCGGTTATGAAGACCTTGCCGACCGGTTTCGACATAGATTCCAGCGCCCAGAAGCAGAGTGATACTCACCTTCCGCCTTATTTAATTGATAAATGGCAAATAGCCTTGATTGGCGAACAAAATCAAATATTCAGGGCTATTGTTAGGGAAAAAGGGTGTAAGTATGTATTATGCCAACTGAGGAAAGCCCTACTTTTTAATTCCTAGTA
>Ga0209022_1001443_pt1 | contig 24418 bp, 17 predicted proteins | sample PinacodermPK_FD_187300 | JGI IMG/M metagenome (GOLD analysis project Ga0209022, IMG submission 187300) | Host-associated microbial community of the marine sponge Aplysina aerophoba from Gulf of Piran - sponge pinacoderm, lysed by proteinase... | ecosystem: Host-associated > Porifera > Sponge >...
CATGTGCGTTTGGCCCCCAAACGCGGCGGCACGGGCATCTCGCGGTTCGGTTTCTTCGGCGTCAACGCGAGGCCCTTCGCGGACCTCGCCGAAGGACTCACCCCCCAGGAGGACAGATATGCAACCGGTACGCCCGCCTGCGACTGCACGGATTGATTATGGCGATTAGAAGGCGCTCAAGATTCGCGAAGAATGTCAACAGCGCTGACCTGTACTTCGCGCAGACGCACTCCCTGCACGGATTCACTCATCCGGCGCTGTCCCATTTCGACGGCGATGCCGAACCGGTCGTTCGCGAGTTGCTGCAGAACAGCGTCGATGCTGCCGACAAGGCGGATCGCCCCTGCGTGGTGAGCTTTGAGATCCGCGATATAGACAACGATGAACTTCCGGGATTCGCGACCTACCGTGACACGTTCGATTCGGCTGTCGCCCAGCGGAAGAAGGACAGAGGGGGAACGCCACCGACCCACGATGAAAAGATCATCGTCGACCGAATCCGACATCATCTGGACACCCCGCGCATTCCAGTGTTGATCTGCGCCGACAACGGCACTGGCATCACTCCAACGAGGATGCAGAGCCTGCTCACCAGCGGCAACAGCGACAAGGGAGACGGTGGCGCCGGTTCTTTCGGTCTCGGGCACCACGCGGCCTTCTCCGCGTCCGATCTGCGCTACGTGCTTTATGCGTCCCGCTATCGCACGAGCGAGGGGCAGCTTCAGCTTGTCTCCTCAGGCCACGCCGTGTTGGCCACGCACATCCGTCAGCACGGAGACACCAAGTCCATCCACGCACACGACGGATTCTGGGTGAACGACGAGGACCAGGGCCAACTCTTCGTGGAACCCGGCGAGGCCTATCCGCGCAGCGCGCCGCCGGTGCTCACGCAAACTTTGGAGGCGATGCCCGACACCGGAATGGTCGTATGCATCGCCGGGTTCAACGAGTTTCAGCGTGAGGAACTCGACCCGAGTTCGGTGGAGGCCATCGCCTATGTGGCCGCGTCGAACTTCTGTGACGCGGTGCGCGCCGAGTCTTTGACCGTCTCGATTCGCGATACGCGATCTGGTGACGAGTTGACAGTCGACCCGAGCAGCCTCGAACGGATCCTGTGGTCGAGGCGAGAGGAGCGTAGAGCACCGAAGCAGGGGCAGATTCAGGGATCGTTCGCCTACAGCGCGAACAAGACGCTCGAGCGGGGAACGGAGGTTGCCCACGAGATGGGAAACGGAGTCGCCGTTGCGATAAGGCCTGTTGAGGGCAATGTACGTTCCCGTGTCCACCTGTACCGCAAGGGAATGTGGATCACTTCAAGCGCGGAGAATCTGCGTCACAACGACTTCAGCAACTACATGCCGTTCGATGCGGTGGTGTCACTGCGCGACGGCGACTTGGAACGGTGTGTTCGTGCGGCGGAAGGCCCCGAACACCGTGGCATCGACTTCAAGCGATTGGATCCAGCAGAGAAGAAGCGCCTCCGTATCCTGCTACGCGATCTCAGGAGGGTCATCAGGGAGAACCTCGAAGCGAAGAGCGAACAGGAGGAGTTCCGTCCCGCCGACTTCGCACGTGTGCAGGGCGACACCGCCCAGACGCTTGAGTCGATGGGTCGCGCTCGCCCAAGTCTGGGTGGTACCCGTCAGGGCCGTGGCCAGAGCGGCACGCAGCCTGGCAAGAAGAAGGGTACCGGTGTCGTACGGCAACAGGGAAAGGCTAGGCCGGGCTCCGTACCCAATTTTGGGTGGGCACCGCTAGGGACGGCTCTTGACTCTGGTGTCTTCACGGCGCTGTTCAGTCTTAGGGAGGATGTATCCGGATTGATCGGCGTGCGGTTGTCGGTTCCGACTGGTTCGGATCAGACCTGCGATTCGCCGTTGCCGCAGCGATTCCTCCAACTCCGAGCCATCCGCTGCGATGGCGAAGAGTTGGCGAGGACGGACTCATTGGCCGGGGTCCAAGAACTGACGTTTGCACCGCCGTCGCAGTTGGCAGCCCGAACTGGGCATCAGACACTTGAGATCGAAGTAGTTGGCGAATCCGAAGACTTGCCCGTAGCGCATTTGGAGGTCGTGCGGCGGCAGCCGCCCAAAGCGAGTGCCGAGAGCAGCGGGAACAACCCTTCGATGGACGACCCAGCTCCGGCGTCGCAAGCCGGCGGTGTTGAAAGGTGAGCATGAGCGACACGCGTATACCACTGCTGACCGAGGACGGCACCCGGCTCGACTGGTCTGATGCACAGTACGAACCGCGGATCGATCGAAAGGGTGTTGAGCCCAAGGTCTCGGTTGAGCATGTTTTGAAAGGTGCCACGGCGCTGGCCGATTCTGTTCGGCGAGGCGAAGCCGTCTGGCAGACTGAGGTTCGTTGTCCTCGGCTGCTCCACAGTGAGCATTTCAGCAGCTTCGATGATCGACAGGAGGTGGAATGGCATGAGGAAGCCGTCGACGGGGACGAAACCTATCTGTTGCCCGGAATGGTGTCGGTCGGGCAGACCCTGAGAGCATCGGATGAACTTGTTGGAGCGGTTTGGGAACCGGGTGGAACTGTAGATGTGCCGATCGGAGCGATGCTCGCCCGAGCGGATGTGCGTCGCCTGAAACCTCTGATGCAATCGTTGCTTCGATTCAAGAAGGATGGCCTACTTGACGACGGTCAGATGAAGGTGTTGGAGGACACCACATCTGAAGCCCCTTGCTTCGAAGTGCGGATCGCGGCCAACATCTATTCGGAGTCGATCTGGAATCGAGATCGCCGAATCGCTGCGCTCATCGGCGCCTTCGCCGCTATGACGCGCGAGGACTCACGGATGCAACCGGGGGGCGAGCTTGAGAACCATCCCGTGACGAAGGAGTTGCGTTCACGACTGCTGGCAGGTGATTCACCCGCATGGGACGAGGAAGGATTTGACTGTGTGTACGCGGCAACGCTCCTCGAGCCAATGGATATTACCGAACCGGTCAGCGAGGACGGTGACGACGAATGATCGCCCACGCCGAACTTGATGCGCTGATCAGTCGGGCGGCTTTTCGCGACTGGCAGAGCGATCTCATCTACCAAGGGAAGCGGTACAGGAGCCAGTCCGAAGAGGATCGGGCTGTTATCCAACGGGAGACCGCGCAGCGTCAGCAGGTGCTCGCGGACGCCATCGCCCGTGGCCCGCACGCGGTCCGAGATTATCTTTGCAACATCACCTCGAGATCGAAGGCGTTCGCACTGTTGAACGAACTGCCCGCGCTGCCTTGCCCGCTCACCGAAGCCGAGATGGCGCAGACGACCTTCCATGTGGACCGCGAGGTATCGAGTGTCTTGGACGACTGGGGCATCACTCCGATGCTCGCCGGCGAGTCCAGCTTCTGGGCGCTGTGCCACGCGCGCTGGATCGGTGAGGGGATGTTCCCGGACGGGGTCGCCCGGGTCTTCGCCGGGGGCGACAAGACGGCATCCGACACCGAGGCGATGACGCGTACGTTTCTGCGACGGGTCTGTGGGTTGCCGGTGGAGCGGGGGAACACTTCGGTGATCACCAACTGCGTTCTCTCGGCTGCTTGGTGGCGATTTCGCCTCGCCAAGGAGGTGTCCGACACGCTGGCCAACGAAGGCGAGGCGCTGGGTGTTGCCGAGGCTCATCGGGTACTGCAGGGTTCCGTGATCTGGGAGACCTTTGTGATGAACATGATTCGCAGGCTTGCCTCGCTCAATTCTCCCCGCGCCCGCGCCGCTGTTGTGCTGGCCTTGCACGAGCACTCCCGGAGTGACCGCGGACGGTCTGTGCCGCGAGAAGTCGTCACTGGTTGCATGCAGAAGGTTGCACAACTTGGCGACCGGTTCAGCTTCGCGCTCGTTGACTGGACGCAGCTTGCCGAGACGGCCCTTGGGGCCCTCAACAACGAAGTTCAGGAACCCGCTACTTGAAGGCGTTCGCGATGAGGAGATCGACCAGTTGGCCAACATTGCGTGCATCACCAAGCGGAATAATCTGAAGATCGGGTCGAAGTCGCCGTCGGAGCACCTGGGTGAACTGGCTGGCCTCACCGCCGCCGATGACGATGTCTCAGAGGATGCCGCGCTCCAGCTTTGAGTCAGGGAGGCGAAACGGGCTTGCGGCGGGTAGGGTGGGGCGGTACTGCGGTAGTTCTCCTAGAGAGGAAGTCATGTGATCACACTTACCGATTCCGCTGTGTCGAAAGTCGACGAGCTCCTCACCGCCGAGGGAGAGGACGGGCTGGCCTTGCGTGTCTCCGTTCGCCCCGGTGGCTGCTCCGGATTCTCATACGAGATGTACTTCGACAACGAAAAGGCTTCTGACGACACGTCGGTCGCCTTCGGCCCGGTCGATGTCGTGGTGGACCCTTCGTCAGCACAGCTGCTCGAGGGGGCCACGCTCGACTACAAGGACGGCCTGACCGACGCAGGGTTCTCAATCGACAACCCCAACGCACAGCGCACCTGCGGCTGCGGGCAGAGCTTCAGCTGAACTCTGCTGGCTTCTGCTGGCCGCTTCACAGTCGCATCAGGCCGACGCGCCGGTCCAGAGCCGGTCGATCGGCAGCGCGATGACGCGTTCGTCGTCCCGGTAACGGACGCAGTGAGCGCCGGTGTAGAACACAACGCCGGCGACGAATCGTTTTCCCAGGGTTTCGCGCAGCCTCCGCAGGCCGTGCCGGTCGCGTCTGTGGACCCTGCCGCTGGCTTTCACCTCAATGCCGATGACGGAACCGTCGTTCCCGTCTTCTAAGACCAGATCGACTTCAGTGCCGTCGCGGGTGCGCCAATGGCCGACATGAGGCCGGAGCTCGAGCCACGAAGCCTGTTTCAGTACTTCACCGACGACGAACGTCTCAAGGAGGTGCCCGAACTGTTGCAACGAAGTGGGGTCCAGCCCAGCGAGCTTGTCGGGCGGAAGGCGCAGCAGACGGGCGGCGAGTCCCGAGTCGACAATGTGCAGCTTGGGGCGTGAAGCGACTGAGGCTCGCAAGGTTTTTCCCCAGCCGGGAAGCAGGCGTACCAGGAAACTGGTTTCGAAGAGCTTGACGTAGTCGTTGGTGGTGCTCGCAGCCAACCCGATGCCGGCACCCGCTTGAGACATGTTGAGAATCTGTGCTGTTTGGGCTGCCAGACGGGTCAGTAGCGGCGCGAGAACGCCGGGTTGGCGCACTCGTCCGAGTTCGAGCAGGTCGCGTTCGAGGCACAGCGCGAGGTAGTCGTCGAACCAACGCGCCCGCGAAGCGTCGGTGCGTTCCTGGGCCAGTGGAAACCCGCCGCGGGCTATCCGGTTCGCGTATTCGGCGCGTGTGGTGGCAGACGCTTGCGGCGTGGCGACCGTCGATGCGTCCGCGAAGAGCGATTCGAGCAGGTTCTCGCGGCTGTCGCCGATCTCGCCCTGTGAGAGTGGATGTATCTCGATGCGATGCAGGCGCCCGGTCAGAGACTGTGCCGCCAGCGGCAGTGAATCGAAGCGCGTCGACCCGGTGATGACGAACTGCCCGGGCGACCCGTCGCGGTTCAACTCGGCTTTGATCGAGTCCAGCACTTCGGGGACGTGCTGGTACTCGTCGATGAAAACGGGTCTGCGTCCGACGACGAACAACCCCGGGTCGTCAGCCGCTGCGGCGCGCACGGCTGGTTCGTCGAAATCAACCACACGGCCGCCGTGTTCTTCAGCGAGCGCGCGCAGCAAAGTCGACTTGCCGACCGAGCGGGGACCCTGTAGAAGCACTACCGGTGACTCGGTGATCCGCTGCCGTGCGATGCCTTGCACTCGGCGCTGTATTAGCCGTCCCACAGAGCCTCCCGTGAATATTCAAGATACGCTACCGTGAAATATAGAGATGGCTACCGGTATTTTGAGGTGCTTCTGTCGGGAAATATCGTGTACCGTCGTCGGGAACTTCTATCCGCGTGGTTTCGGAGGAGGATTCAGGGCGGGCTTTCTTCGTTTTCGCAGCAGCTTGGCGCGGGCTACGGTCTTCGCATGACTGAGCGAGCGTTCGACCCTGAATTGCTTGAGGTGCTGCCGTTGCTGCCCACGGTGACGGACTTCTCAGACCCCGCCGAGATTCGTGCGATGCGCGAATCGATCGGCTTGTTCGTCGGAGAGACCGAACCCCGAGACGATGTGGTCCGTGAGGACCGCACGGTTCAGGGTCTCGACGGCGACCCCGATGTGCCGATCCGGATATACCGTCCCGCTTCTGCGTCCTCCGATCCGCTGGGAGCGGTGTTGGAGATCCATGGTGGCGGGTTCATGGTCGGATCGATCGAGATGATGGACCCGTGGTGTGATCGTGCGGCTGCTGATTTTCCGGCCGTGGTGGTGTCTGTGGAGTACCGACTCGCTCCCGAAGACCCCTTCCCGGCGGGGATCCATGACTGCTATGCGGCGCTGCTGTGGCTGTCGGAGAACACCGCGGAGTTGGGGGTGGACCCCGAGCGCATCGCAGTCGCCGGTCAGAGCGCTGGCGGTGGTCTGGCTGCTGGCATCGCACTCATGGCCCGAGACCGTGGCGGTCCACAGTTGTGCTTCCAACTGTTGGAGATACCTGAACTCGACCATCGTCTCGACACGCCTTCGATGACCCAGTTCGACGACACGCCGTTGTGGAACCGGCCCAACGCGGTCTGGAGCTGGAAGCACTACCTGGGCCCGGACCATGAAGGGCCCGTATCGCCATACGCGTCGCCCTCGGTGGCTGACGACCTCTCAGGTCTGCCCCCTGCGTACGTGTCGGTCATGGAGTTCGACCCGTTGCGCGACGAGGGACTGAACTACGCGATGCGACTGCTAGAAGCGGGTGTGTCAACTGAGATCCACGCCTACCCGGGAACGTTCCACGGATCGTCGATGGTCGCTGACGCGCAAGTCAGCCTCAACACCGCCCGCGACGCAACCGCAGCCCTGCACAAAGCACTGAGCACCAAAGCACAGGCAACGCCGACCTAGCCCGTCAACTCGCATACGTGCTGTACCAGGAGGCCAACGACAAGGGCTGGACCACAGGAGCCTGCGTCTACAACGCCCTCATCACCGCACAGCCCAACCTGACCTCAACAGCAGCCAGCCAGCAGCGCCTGCTGTGACCCACACCTAGCGAGCGAACGGAGAGCTGTGGTTTGTCAGGTCAGAATTATGACCTATACTCGCGTCTGTGACAGACATACTTCCATTCTCAACAGTAAAGGCACATCTCTCGGAGATGGCCGAACGCGTCGAACGACAGCACGATCGCATCTTCGTGACTCGCAACGGGCGGCCTTCGTTCGTTCTCATCAGCCCCGACGATCTCGAATCGCTGGAGGAGACCCTCGAAATCATGCGCGATCAAGAACTGGTCGAGTCGCTGCACAGGTCGCTTCGAGAAGCCGCCGAAGGGAAACACCTGCCGCTTCCTGCCGAGTTCTGAGTCATCGCCGTGTATGAGGCGAGGATCACACCTGAAGCGATGCGGAACCTGGTTCGCGTACCAGTCAAGGTGAAACACGCTGCAATGGCTGCAATCACCGGTCCATTGAGCGACAACCCACGCCGGCTGGGGAAGCCTCTCGTTGGTGAGCTTGAGGGACTCTGGTCTACCCGGAGGGGCGATTATCGCATCATCTACACAATCTCGGAAGACGACAAGATGGTGGTGATTCACCGGATCCAGCACCGCCGGGACGTGTACCGACCCAGCTGAGCGACTTCCCGGACCCGATTTTGGCGGGTTGGCGGGGGTTTCAGTGCCAAGCTGATTCCTGATGCTGCCTTGGCAGCGATTTGCATTGAGCATGGATTGACCATCGTGTCGGCCGACTCAGATTTTAGTCGGTCACCGAAGTGAATTGGATAGACCCCGCCGCACCGCCGCGTAGTTGACTGTGCCGCACTTGGGTTTGCGAACGCTCATCTTGCTGCTTGATCATTCAATACCCTCAACAACTGTTCTGGCACGCAGTCATGGAAGTGGTGGGCGATCCAACCATCGGCGAATAGTTGATGGTCGCGAAGGTCGTCGTTGTCAAGCAGTATTGCCACCTTTTGTTCTGGCCAGACTGCTCCCTGCACTTCCCAATCGGACGTTCTATGCTCGGCGACAGGCATTGGCGCGCCCATCCCCAATAAGTCGCTTAGCGGCGAATGGAGCAGCGGACTGAACGATTGGAGCTCCTCAAACTCTGCCGCAATCGACATGTGATCCAGTAGGGCCTTCGCGTCACCTCGCGACAACTCGTCGTGAAAGAACTGGTTGTGGTAGTTTCGCAGGCAACCATAGCACGACGATGTTTCTTGGCAGGCACAATTCGATACGAGTTGATGGGCTGCGTGGAATAGGTGCGGTAGTCGCTTACGGATGCGTTGCGAAAATCCGGCACCGCCGGGCACTGAATCGAATATCACCATTGCCTGTGGAGTGTCAAGGCCTGACGAGTTCAATGTGCCATCGACATCGTCGCGATTGATACCGAGCTTAGGGACCGCAGCAAGCAATGCGCTAAGCAAGCTGTTCATCGCGCGGTCGCGGTAGTGGCTTCGCAGCACTCCCTCAAATTGGATCTCCAACACATCAGTAAGGTATTCGTGGCCGAGTTGTGCAAAGTGCATGCGTCCAGCGCACTTTCGACCGGGCCGACGAAGGTCATCGTGTTCGGTCTTGCTGTGTTTTTGCACGCCGGCTTCCTCCCCGCGTCCGCACCACTGGCAGAACCTGTAACCCTTGCTGTTGATCGTGACGATTCGCCCTTGAGTACTGGCTCGTGCAACGACTGTCACGAAATCAGAAAGCTCAGGAACTTCAGCGAATTCGGGAAGAGCGTCTTGGTAGGAACCAAAATAGATGTGAGAGCCAGTACGTCTCGATGGGCGTTTGTACGGTTCCCCCACATCGTTCGCGACGAAGCCGTGACGGGGCGTAACAAATTTTCCCGCACCGTTGTGCCGTTTGGTCTTGTTTGATCCGCACTGTGGACAGTCGTGAGACACGCCTTCTATCTGTAAGCGAAACGCTTTGCAGTCGCTGCACACCCTCCAGTGGTATTCTGGGAGCCGTTCGCTGTTGGGAGGTAGTCGGATGCCCTCCGATTTCCAGAGCCGCCCGCCGGCCACGACTGTTTCTGCGGGGGCGTATTCTCTGATCGCGACTCGAAGGTCGCGATCCAAGTCAAGCTCCCTTGATCTTGGGCCGGCATCAGACAACTCAAGATTGATGACATCTATCGGGAATCCGTACTTCGGAAGAATGTTCCGGCTTGCCAGAAACCCGAGGAGTTGGCGAGTTTCGAGGCCCCGCTTGACTGATTTGAGGCGATCACCGTAGCCGCCTTTTTGTTGGCTGTACGCTTCGGCAATCAAATCCTCTAGCACTCGTGAGTCTTCTTCCATATCCTCGTAAGCTCGCCGCATCCAGCCAAACGTTGGCTCTGACTCGTCTCGGTCGTACAGCGCGCTTACCCACCCCCAGCGTTTGATAGCCAGATTGTCTGCAACCGTTTCTGGTAGGATTCGTCCCAACGATTCCCGTAAATAGCTCGGTTTGGTGTGAAGCCAGGCTCGTAGTGCGTCGACACCGCAGTTAGCTGACAAAGTACCAAAGAATTCTCCCACCTTAGTGGCTGGCTCCCCTCCCAAATCGACTATGTGCCTTTGATAGGCTGCGAATGCAACCGAATGAGCGTGCCGGCGCAGGATTGGAGTGTTGTTGAGGTGAATTGTGGGAGGGCTGATGTGCCCATTGATCATTGGCGTTGGATCAGCGAAGTAGGTCTGATCATGGGATCTGAGCTGCGCCATTGTGACGACCAGGGCAGCGGAGTTTTGCCTGCGTCCTGCCCGTCCGGCGCGCTGCACATAGTTTGAGGCGCGTGGCGGCACGTTCCGCATCAACACAGCTTGAACATCGCCTACGTCCACTCCCATTTCGAACGTGGTGGAACAGCTCAAGACGTTCAGTTTGCCGCGAACAAACTCATCTTGGATCTTGCTTGCTTTGTCTGGTGCCCATTGAGCTGTGTGCTCCTCAACCGACATACCGATCGCCTCCAAATCTCGGTAAAGCCGCGCGTAGTGGTTTGCGTCGATGGCTGACGGGTCAGCACGCTCTAGTTTTCCGTCGCAGCGCCAGGAAGGACACACGCCAGCCACGGAGCGCCACCAAATGGTACGACAACTGTTGCATTGGAGTGGCACGTTTTCTGCAGTAGCGAGTCTGAATTCGAGTTGCTCATGATTCAAGGAGAAGGTCACCCCATCACGACTGTCGCTAGTTGGAATCAACAGTCGACTCCAGACTCCGCTCGGTGCGCTGAGTTCATCCCACAGGTTCGTCAACACGTCCTTGGGGTCCGCATCGAGGTTTCGTTGGTCGAGTGCCTTGCGCAAGTTGTCCACCCTCCGGTTGGTGGAATGGGCCCCGGGGAGCCAGGCGATGACCCCCGGACTCGACCCACGCTCGCGCATCGAAATTCTGACATTTCGTGGAGCGAACATCTCGTGCCGAATGTCGACACCGTCTGGAACGGATACGGCACCGCCCAGTCGGAGAGTGTCAAACAGCATCAGCACAAGGTCGATGCTCTCGGTCTCACGGAGTCCGATTTCCTGCAAGGAGATCGGGGCCCTGTGTCTCCGCGGCAAAGCCAGCCGGATATCAACCAGACCTAATCCGTCGAGGCTTTGACGTCGGTCTAGCGCCAAAGCCTCGCGAGCCATCCAGTGCTCAACTTGCTTCCGGTTGCTCGTCCGGCCATCGTCCTGATTGAGGAGAGTACCTTCAGCTAGCCTCTGCACCTCCTCGACAAGATCGTCAAAACGAGGATCGGCACCGTATCGATCCCTTAGATCGCGGATCGCTTGAAGCACCAGCCCTCTAACGACCGCTCTTTCGTAGGTGCGCTTGAGGGACGGGGCAGCAAAAGCAGCGTCTTGGCGGCTATCAGCAAAGGAGAGCAGCTTTCTTCCCTCACCGATCTCCTCGATCTGGTTTTCATCTGTAGATGGTGGAAGGCTCTGATACAAGGCTGTTGCGATGACCGAAAGGGGAGCGTCCATGCCGGTGCGAAACCTGGAGACGACATCGTCGCGCCTCGACGAACTGCAAGTCGCGCAGCGGTGCAGTTGCTCGCGCTTGTCCGCCAATGTGATTGTTGTGACGCTGATTTGATGGGAGCGTCGATTTGGATCTCTTTGATCACTGAGAACCCCTTTCTCGACATCGAACCACTGACGGGTCAACTCCGATTTTTCCTCCTTCCCGAGAAGTCGTGCGCTGAGCGCGTCAGCGTCCTCCTCGACGAGGTCGTCGCTGTTGGTGGCACCAATGAGCAGGTAGTCAGGTTTGTCGCGTCTGGACAAGAGTTGAAACTGCTCTCCGAAACCTGTCGACACAATCTTTCCCACTGCGTACTCGGCCCCGCATGAACGACAGACGCCAAGCTCGACCATATGCGACTGTCGTCCTTGTCGGCGACAGTCTGGACATTGCTTGTGGCGTTCCAACTTCAGCCGATTCAATCCTGACGGATGTTCCGGGTGTTGACACAGGTACCCTCCGTCAAGTGAACCAACCCAGAAGTGATAGCGAGCCGGAAGCAATGGCGTGTCGGATGAGTGACCCTTTGCGGCGACAGCCAGATCAACGAGTTTGACTAGGTCGTTAGAACCACCGGAGTCTCCAAAAACGTCGGCAGCGAGAGCTTTTATCGAACGTGCCCCGCCGGTCAGTTGCTCTTGGACGGATATTACCGTCTCCTCTTCGCGTAGCACTCGGTGAAGATAGGCTTCGGGTGGCTCGTTCTCGCGCGCGCACAGGTTGGGAGCGTGCGTCAAGATTATCTCTGCGAGTTGAGACGAAGACTTGCCTTGGCGGAAGTTCTGCTGCAATGAATCGAATTGATTCTGTGGCAGCCTGAACGTTGATTCACCGTGGATCAATGAACGCCGAGTTGCTTCAACAATGTCTTGCCGATCCGGGTCATCGTCGATCCATTCGAACCGTTCGTTGAAGATCTGCGTAGCGAAGTCAAGGAGAGCTGGATAGTCTTCCCGCCCCTTCCCCATTGTGGCGCTTGTGGCAAAGCACTGAAGTCGTCCGGTCTTACTTCCATGAATTCGATCTTTGACGCGGCGAATGAGCGCTGCGATTTCGGTACCTTGGGCACCGTCGTAAGCGTGTGCCTCGTCAAGCACGAGGTGACGCCACGACTTTGCGTTGTGACCGTCGAAGAAGGGGCTGTCGGCCGGTCGCAGCAGTAAGTACTCGAGCATTGCGTAATTGGTCAACAGAAGCGCAGGTGGTGTGGCCTGGAGTTCCTCGCGCGAAAGCAATTCGTTTCGGATCTTGGGTTCAGCCGGATATCGGGTGCGAAACGCGTCTTCGGCCGATCGCTTCGTGTCTTCCGTCTCCCCGACGTATCGACCGAATGTGATTTCCGGAAATGAAGTCAACAGGCGCCTCAGTCGCTTAATCTGGTCATTGGCTAGTGCGTTCATGGGATATAAGAGGAGAGCCCGCACCCCGGATTGCCTGATAGTGCCCGTTTCGATTTCGCCGAAGAGTCCATTGAGAATAGGCAGGAGGAACGCTTCCGTCTTACCAGATCCCGTACCGGTAGAAACGATCAGGTTCCTGCGCTTGACAGCTTTCCGGATGGCCGTCTCCTGGTGGACGTGCAAAGGACGGTCGATCGGAAACGTATCTTCGGTGAACCGAAGAAATAATCGCGATAAGACTCCTTCGCGTACGAGTTCGCGAACTGAACGCCCATGTTCGAAGGGAGCGGATGCTTCAAGATAGGGCCCTCGCGTGAGCGTTGCGTCGCGAATTCCGAGTTCAAACTCCCGTGCCAGTCGTTCTTGGTTGGGTCTGAACGTTGAGAGCAAATAACTTCGATAGGCGTCTTCGATGCGTGAAGCTGCGTCAAGCGCGTTCAGTAGGTCAGTTGGCATCGTTTCCCACTTTCAGTGATCCGATGTCGCGGAGATGGTACACTAGAGCGAGAACCAGTTGGCGTTCGACCAAACGTGGGGCAAACTCAAACGCTTCTGCGAGAGCAGTTCTCGCGAGGGGATCCAAGCGGTCGCTGTCGGTGAAGCAAACCAACTGAAGCGATATTGCTAGCAGGTCTGCTGGCAAGCGCAATAGAGGGTTGCTGGCGCGGCTCAAGCTCGCGTGTGTTTGGCGCGCATCGGCAGGCCACCGATTGTTGGGGAGGCTTAGCAACGTTTTTTGTCTTTCTTGCCAGTGTCGAGTTGACGAGAAATCTCCGGCCGAGACAAGCAGCCAACGGATAACTGCCTCGCGGAATCCAGAACCTTGCAACAGTTTGGTACCACTGTTGACGCATCGCGTATGGACGTTTCTGAGCGACTCGACAGAACGGGTGAGCACTGATTCGTCCAAGAGCTTGCCGGGAAAGATCGGACCATCTGCGGGCGTCCATCCGAGGTGGCGTTTCCAGCGTGCGATCGAAGAGTCGGTAGTTGGTCGATCGACGGCCGCTGCGAGTACAGGTGAAACCTCCCAAAGGTCACTGCCTAGACGATCACTCAACGATCCTTCGCTGAGTGGAACGTCGCATGCACCAGTTACCAACTGTAAGACCGCCAGTCGTGCAGTTCGCTCCCCTAACCGACCAGTCTGGTGCTTGGCGACGATGACTTCTACGAGCCTTGCCGGATCATCAAAGAGTGTCTCCGCACAGTGCTTCACGCATTCACGATGAAGCGGACCACCGAGAGGATCAGTTGAATCGGCAAGGGTTACGATTGCTTGGAGGGCGTGAGAGGCTAAGCGCATCGATTCAGATTCGGTACGTGTGGCCAGGATTTTGTCACGAGTTGGAAAGTCCGCAATGATGTCTTCGATATTGAGGCCTTTAGGTCGGGCTTGGCTCATCACGTCGAATGGCACGATGTTGGAGGTGATATTATCCGGGAACACTGTTTCTTTGGATATTAGCGTGAGTTGTGCGATGTAACTACTCGGGGGAAGATTGACGGGCCCAAGCGAGATGTACTCTGATCCATCGGCTGCATCTGGAATGGGCAATTCGATCGCGCTGTTCCATGGCCGCAAGAGGTCCCAAAGCAGTACAACGCGGCTGTTCATTGGTTCGAGTTCAGTGAACCTAGCTCTCGCATCGACGTCGGTCAGAATGAACCCAAAGTCACGTACCTTATAGTCCCGCGTAATCTCTAACGCAATACCGGAGGTACTCTTGGTTTCTACCTGAAAGAACAGCATAGAATCGGATGTGTGCCTTACAGTGTCCCGAAATTGGCGCAGGTCAAGGCGAAGGCGTCCCGTCCGTGGGGATGTGCGAAACCATTTGCTACGTTGAATCTCGGTACCTCCGTTGTCGCGCAAGACGACCCGGACATCAGTTTCGATTCCAGTATTGACCCATAGTGTGGGCTCCGTTTCAAGGAACTCGTGAACCTGCATCGAGGATTTTGCAGCATCGAAACGTTCTGTGGCGATTTCGTCACCGATTGCCCACATTAACCGCGGGATTTTGAATTGCAGTTCAGCAGAGGCTTGACGGACCGACGCAGTCAGCGTGAGCAAATCGGCCCCTGTTTGAAATTCAAGAACGTTGCTGCCTGACTCGCCTAAGCGTACTCTGTCGTCGGCTGAGATTGAACTGACAAACACTTCGTTTGGACCGACGACAACGTTAGGAGGTCGATAGGCCAGCCCAGAAACGATCAAGAATCTCTCGTCAAGGTCGCCGCCAAGCGGACCGCTGACCCGTAGTTCGATGTGGGAGACCAAGGGAATCGTGGCGGTTCGACCTAAAGCCCAGATGTTATCCCCCAATCCGAGTGCCTTCTTGACGCGTAACAGTTGGCTGACCTTTATTGTTTCCCATAGGACGTTATTGACTTTGAGGGTCACGAACCAGCGTTCCGGGTCGTCGTTACGAGGGATTCGAAGCATGGGGAAACCGTCGTACACAGGGGTGTCTCCCATTCCCAAGACCGAAGGGATCGGATCGCCGAGCAAGGCAGCCCGCTGGTCTGCGGACCCACGCCGCAGGATCAACTCTGTTGCAGCGGGTTGGTCTGAGTTGTGTCGGGCCGAGACGCGCACGACGTGAAGTTCGCTGTGCTCTTCAAGATCAACGTCGACAACAGAGTAACCGCTCCAGTCGCCGCTCAAGGGGGCGTACCGATCTGAGTTTGGTAGTTTTCTGTCACCGATCATGAGATGGATTCCGTTCGGGACGAGGGCTACCAAATCGTCGCCGATCCAGAGTCTTGAAGTGATTGGCCAGCCGTCTTCGAGGGAAAAGAGGAACACCCCGCCAGAATAGGATTCGATTCCTAGCCTGTTGATCAACTCGTCGCCCATTCGCCCCTCGACAACCCAGCGAATAGCCACGGGGAGTGGAATAGCACGTTCCTGATAGAGCGACGATGGAAAAGATCGTTGTCCAAAACCATCTCGTAGGACCCAGTTGTCGATTTTCCCGGTGGCGGGAAGAACGAGTTCTGGTCCGGTTCCGGTCCACGGGTCGAAAAGTATCCTCGGTCGGGGCACGGTTGAGACAGCGGCGAGGGATCGCGGTTTGTCGACCTTCAACAGGACCTCGTCAATATAGTGGGGAAGCCCGAACGTTCGGGCAGCTACGCGTTCGCCACGGGCGCTTGCCTTCAGAAGTAGCGCCAATCGGTTCAAGTAGTCTTCGGCGAGGTCGTCTCCGTACCTGAGGAATCGGAGCGCAGGCTCAGTCAAGTTGCTGCTTCTCTCCTCGCTCAGCAACGCCCTGCGTAATTCGGCGCCGTTCACCAGGCCTTCGTTGAGCAATCGCGACACTCGTTCGAGAAGTGGCTCGGTTGATTCCTTTGGCACGATCGCATGGAACATAACCTGCCCCACATAACGCAAGTGTCTTTCACGCGTCATTCGCGCCGACGCGTCGGTGAGGGAAGTACGTTTCACGGCGTGCTCGAATGCTTGACCTGCTGCGGCTCGGAGTTCGGGTTGTTGAGAGACGAAGGGCACGAACGTCCACAATTCCCCGCCGTGGCCGCTGTGGGCACCAATCCCTGCCAGGTAGTACGCATACAACGCTGGGTGTGTGTTGGCAAATGAATGAACCCGATTTGCGTTTGCCGGCTGCGTCAGGAAATGCGCTTCCACGAGTTGCTTCGTTCGTTCGAACACAGGTCCTTCAAAGGGGTATTCGCCAACGAGCCGCCTAGTCTTGAGCTTGGATTGGATGAACCGGTCGAGCGCGACCGGAGGCATGGAACCTACGTCTGCTTCGTCGGTGCGTCGACTACCGGTCGGCATGGTCGAGTCTTCCTGGTGTGGGTAAACGTAAGCGGGATGTGTATCACCTGAGTGTGTCAGAGCGTAGCAAATTGAAAGACACGCGGGCCTAGGTTAGTCGAGGAGGAATTCGGTGGCGTTGTGGTCGTGGATGGCGGTCAGGGAGCGGTTGAAGATGTCGACGATAAGTGCCCGGGCCCGCTCGTTGACGAGCTCCACTGTTCCTGCCTGGATCGGATAGCACAGACAGAACATGGCGGTCGCGCGGTAGTCGTCCATCAACATGCCGCGGTCGTGCGACACGCCGGCGGACTCGAGTTCGGCCAAGTAGGCGTCGATCAACTCGGCCTCATGGGCCCTCCGGTCTTCGACGGTCAGGCTCTGGGTGATGAAGTAGGCGAGGTCGTAGGCGAAAGGCCCTTTGGCGCACACCTGCCAGTCGATGGTCGTGACGCCGCCGTCGGCGAAGAAGAGGTTGTCGAGTCGATAGTCGCCGTGGACTATCGTGATCGGACGCCCCGGTTTCACTGTCAGCAGCGAACGGACGGATCCTGGGAAGCGTTCGATGATCGCCGTCAGTTCGCTGGTCACGAACTCGGGGAACTTCGCCTTGAAGGGCGCCCACGAAGCGGTGACTCCCTGGATCAACGCTTCGGGAGTGGGCGTGTCGGAACCGAACGGGAGCCAGGCGAAGTCGGGATCGTCGAACAGTGCCGAATCCGCGAACGTTGCGTGGTGCCGGGCAAGGTTGCGGACCGTGAGCAGCGCCGCATCGAGCGGACAGCCGTCAACCTGGCTATGCACGGTCGCATCGCCAATGTCTTCGAAGAGGAGTACGAAATCGTCGGTCTCAGGGTCGTGGCTCGCCGCATAGCAGGCCGTGGTTGAGATCGGGGTGAGCTCGGCGAATTGGCGGTAGAAGCCGACCTCCTTCTCGTAGAACCGAAAGACTTGGGCCAGGTAACGGGCCTGGGGATCAGTCGCAGGGAGTTTCAGCACCAGAGTCGCCGGGCCCGCCGCCTCGGCGTCGTAGCGCAGCGACAGGCGATAGAGCAGGCCGATGATCCCGACTCCCATACCGATGGGTTCGACATCGAAGCCGGTCACCTGTGAGTCGGCACCCAGCGCCGCCGATGCGCGCAGCGAATCGGTGAGCCACTGAGCCTCTACTTCGTTGATGACGGTCGGGAACGCAGCCATTGCGCCGAACACTAGCCGTTGACGGCGGGTCCGGCTGCTGGTCGGCGGTGGCCCGCATCCACTTGGTCAGGGTTGGGGACAGTCTGCCAGTCGACGGCGGTTCCGGCCGCTGGTCGGCGGTGGCCCTCGGGTGGGCGCACCTGTGCTGCTGCACCGGCTGGCAGCCTCTCGGACGGACTACACGAGGAGTTCGTCGAGGGCTGCCAACAGCAGGGTGACGTTGCGGGGTCGGGCAGTGTGGCCCATGCAGCCGATGCGCCAGCACTTCCCGGCGAAGGCCCCGAGTCCGCCGCCGATCTCGATTCCGTAGCGGTTGAGGAGTTCTTTGCGGATATCGGCTTCGCTCACCGATTTGGGGAGCCGGGACTCCGGTACCCGCACCGATGTGAGCTGGGGCAGGCGCGCGCCGGGCGGGGGCACCAGTTCGAAGCCTCGGGACTCGAGCCCGTCCTGGAGCAGGTCGCCACATTGCTGGTGGCGGGCCTGGGCTGCGGCGAGGCCTTCGTCGAGCACCACGCCGAGCCCGGCGTGAAGGGCGTATATCATTGAGATCGGCGCGGTGTGGTGGTAGGCCCGGGCGCCGCTTCCAGTGACGTAATCGGCGATCATCTGCAGGTCGAAGTACCACGACTGCGGCCGCTTAAGCAGCCGTTCCATCGCACGGTCCGAGACGCTGAGCGGGGCCAAACCGGGCGGCACACCGAGACATTTCTGGGTGCCGCTGTAGGCGACGTCCACTCCCCAGTCGTCGAGGCGCACGTCGATGCCGCCGAGCGAAGTCACACAGTCGGCCAGCAGCAGGGCATCGCCTTTGGCAGCGCCCAGCTCGGCGAGGTCGTTGCGCACACCGGTCGAGGTCTCTGCGTGGACAACCGCTATCAGCGTCGGATTCGGGTGCGCTTCGAGGAGGCGCTGCGGATCGAGCGGGGCGCCCCACTCGGCTTCGACTGCAATCACGTCGGCCTCGCAGCGGGCGGCGAGGTCGCACATCCGCTGCCCGAACACTCCGTTGACCCCTATGACCACGGTGTCGCCTCGCGTGACGAGGTTCACGAACGCCGCTTCCATTCCCGCTGAGCCGGTTCCCGAGACGGGGAAGGTAAGGGCGTTGTCGGTGCGAAAGACCGCTCTGAGGCGCTCGCAGGTTTCGTCGAGCAGCGCGATGAACTCGGCGTCGAGGTGGCCCAGCAATGGACGCGTGAATGCTTGGGTGACTTCCGGATACGGGTTGCAAGGACCCGGACCCATCAAAATTCGATCAAAATTTGGCATAAGCAGACGTTACATTAGTGGAACATTCTCAGGCAGTACTGATAATCTGCCCGCCTGACGCGATGAATTCCGCCACGAGTTGTCTCTAGTGCCTAAGATTCATCATTTTTTCCAACGATCGGTCCATCATGAGCCACCACCAAGTTTCTGAAGCGACCAGGCGGCTGCACCGCAGCGAACTGGCCGTTCCCGGTTCGAACCCCGCGTTCTTCGAGAAGGCGGCAGCAAGCCGAGCCGACTACGTGTTCTTGGACCTCGAGGACGCGGTGGCACCCGACGACAAGGTCGCAGCACGCAGCAACGTGATCGAGGCGCTGCGCGACATCGACTGGCGCGGCGCCCAGAAGACTGTCTCGGTGCGGATCAACGGACTCGACACCCACTACATGTACCGCGATGTGATCAGTGTTGTGGAGCAGGCCGGAGCGCACCTCGACACGATCCTGATACCCAAAGCAGGAGTGCCGGGCGACATCTACATGGTCGACGCCCTCGTCACCCAGATTGAACAGGGCATGGGTCTGACCAATCGGATCGGGCTGGAGGCCCTCGTGGAGACCGCGTTGGGCATGGCGAACGTCGAAGCGCTCGCTGCGGCCAGCCCGCGGCTCGAGGCGCTCCATTTCGGTGTCGCCGACTATGCAGCCTCCTGTCGGGCCCGGACGATCACTATCGGCGGGCTCAACCCGGATTATCCGGGCGACCAGTGGCACTCGGCGCTGTCACGCATGCTGGTGGCCTGCCGCGCCAACGGACTGCGCGCCATCGACGGCCCGTTCGGCGACTTCGGCGACCCCGAGGGTTTCATTGCCGGAGCGCGGCGGGCCGCGGCGCTCGGTTATGAGGGCAAATGGGCGATACATCCGTCGCAGATCGACTTGGCCAACGAGGTGTTCACCCCGCCCGCAGACGAGGTTGAGCAGGCTCGACGCGTGCTCGCAGCGCTGGACGAAGCGGCCGCGGCGGGCCGCGGTGCAGCTCAGGTCGATGGACGCATGATCGATGCGGCCTCGGCTCGGATGGCCCGCAATGTGGTCGAGACCGCAGCGGCGACAGAAGCCAGCTGATGGCCGCAACAGCGAAAGAGGCGGCAAGACCCGCTGAGACCGCGAGGCCGGCTGAGACCGCGAGGCCGGTTGAGACCGCGAGGCCGGCGGAGACCGTGAGGCTGGCGGAGACCGTGAGGCCGGCGGAGACCGCGAGGCCTGCTGAGACCGCGAGGCCTGCTGAGACCGCGAGGCTGGCTGATGGTGGCGACAGCGACCGAGACCGCGAGGCCTGCTGAGGCCGGGCTGGGCGGTTCCGGGCCGGTGCGGGCACTGAACGACTGCCGCGTCGGCAGCGCCAGCGGCCGGAGTCGAACTGAGATCGCAAGCAGAAGCGCATTCGAGGAGTTCAAGGAGGGGACTTCATGGAGATTCATGAGTATCAGGCCAAGGCCATACTGGCCGATTACGGCGTGGCGATACCCGAGGGCGGTTTGGCCTACAGCCCCGAACAGGCCGCCTACCGGGCCTCGGAGATCGGCGGGGAGCAGTGGGTCGTGAAAGCGCAGATCCATTCGGGGGCCCGTGGGAAGGCAGGCGGCATCAAGGTCTGCAGCCACGAGCGTGAGGTCGCCGACGCCGCCGACGCCCTGCTCGGCAAGCGCCTTGTCACACAACAGACTGGTGAGCGCGGCAAGGGCGTGTATCGGCTCTACGTGGAGGCCGCGGTAGCCGCCGAGAGCGAGATTTATCTCGGTTTCGTGCTCGACCGTTCCGCTGAGCGGCTGATGGTCGTGGCCTCGGCAGCGGGCGGGACCGACATTGAGGAGATCGTCGCGCGGGACCCCGGCTCGATTGTGCGGGTCAACGTTGAGCCGGCTGTCGGGCTGCAGTCCTTCGAGGCCCGCGAGATCGCTTTCGCAGTCGGTCTGGACCCGAGCCTGGTCCCCCCTGCGGTCCAGTTGATGACGGCCTGTCACCGGATGATCCTCGACCTCGACACCACCATGCTGGAGATCAACCCGCTGGCCGTGACCACCGACGGTCGGCTGCTTGCCCTTGATGCCAAGATGATCTTCGACGACAACGCCCTGTTCCGCCATCAGGACGTGTCGGAGTTGCGTGACAAGTCTCAGGAAGACCCCCGGGAGCGGACTGCGGTCGACCGTGGTCTCAGCTATGTGGGGCTCGACGGCAACATCGGCTGCATCATCAACGGGGCGGGGCTGGCCATGGCCACGATGGACATGATCAAGCATGCCGGCGGCGAGCCTGCCAACTTCTTGGACATCGGCGGGGGTGCCTCCGCGGAGCGGGTCCTGAAGGCCTTCCGGCTGGTGCTGTCGGACGACAATGTGGAGGCGGTGCTGGTAAACATCTTCGCCGGGATCAACCGCTGCGACTGGGTTGCCGAGGGTGTGGTGCAGGCGCTGCGCCAACTGGAGGTGCCGGTGCCGGTGGTCGTTCGGCTGTCGGGAACCAACGTGGACGAGGGGCGACAGATCCTCGCCGACGCCGATGTGGGCGTGATCACCGCCGATTCTCTGGCCGAGGCCGGCAGCAGGGCTGTGGAATCGATCCGGAGGGCAGCCTGATGAGCATCATCGTCGACGAGACCACGCCGGTGGTCGTGCAGGGCATCACCGGACGGATCGCCACGTTCCACACCGACGACATGGCCGAGTACGGCACCAATGTCGTGGGCGGTGTGACCCCCGGCAAGGGCGGCACCACGCATTGTGGTGTGGACGTGTTCGACACCATGAAGCAGGCGGTTGCGGCCACTGAGGCCACTGCCAGCATCGTCTTCGTGCCGCCGCCGTTCGCGGCAGATGCGATCATGGAGGCGGCCGACGCCGGTATCGAGCACTGCGTCTGCATCACTGAGGGCATCCCGGTGCAGGACATGATCAGGGTGAAGCGGTATCTGCGCCGCTACCAGCACGCCAAGCGGATGTGTCTGATCGGCCCGAACTGTGCCGGTGTGATCAGCCCGGGCAAGTCGATGCTGGGGATCATGCCGTCGCACATCTACCAGCGGGGGCCGGTCGGGATTGTCAGCCGGTCGGGGACGCTGGGCTATGAGGCGGCGTCGCAGCTCTCAGCGGTGGGTATCGGCGTGAGCACGAGTGTCGGCATCGGCGGCGACCCGATCAACGGCAGTTCGTTCCTCGACCACCTGAAGCGCTTCGAGGCCGACGGCGAGACCGAGGCGGTGGTGATGATCGGCGAGATCGGCGGTCTGCAGGAGGCGCAGGCCGCGGTCTATGCCCGCGATCACATGCACAAGCCGGTGGTCGGTTACATCGCCGGTCTGACCGCGCCGAAGGGTCGGACGATGGGCCATGCGGGCGCCATCGTCTCCACGGTCGGCGAGTCGGCTGCTGAGAAGGTGCAGATCATGCGCGACTGCGGCGTGACGATGGTCAAGCTGCCGTCGGACTTCGGCACCGTCGTGCCCAGGGTCCTGCGCCGCTGAGTCTGCACCGTTGAGTCGGCGCCGCCGGCGGGTCATGCCGCGCAGGCGTGCTGGTCGGTGGCGTAGAGTCACCTCGATGGAATCAGCCGAGTCCATAGAGCTTGTTGTCAACGGCCGTGAGGTCCGCGTCGACGGCACCGTTGCCGACACGGCGACGCTGCTCGATGTCCTGCGCGACGATCTCCGGCTCGTCTCGGTCAAGGACGGGTGCAGTCCGCAGGGGCAGTGCGGCTGCTGCACGGTGCTGGTCGACGGTGCACCCCGGGTGTCGTGTGTCACGCCGGTGCGTCGCGTTCGTGACCGCGCCGTCACCACCCTTGAAGGACTCCCCGACGACCTCGCCGGTGCCTGGGCTGACTCGTTCGCCTCGACCGGCGCAAGCCAGTGCGGCTTCTGCACCCCCGGCATCATCTGCCGCTTCGAGGGACTGCGGGCCAAGGGCACAGACCACCAAGACCGCGAGGCTGCGGCCAAAGCACTGCAGGCGCACCTGTGCCGCTGCACCGGCTGGCAGCCCGTGGTCGACGCCTGGGTGGCCTTCGGCAACTATTCGCCCGTTGGCGACCCGGGAGACGACCCGGGCCGCGGCGACCCCTCCGACGGTCACGTGCCCGCGAGCGCCCGGGGCGGCGGCGACCCGGCTAGGGGTGACCCTTCCGACGACCCGGCCAGCGGCGATCCGCCCGTTGGTCATCTGTCTGGTCGCGACCCCTCCGGCGGCGATCCGCTTTGGATCCGCGGGGGCGGCCAGCGGAGCGATGCTGAACGGAGAGCGACTATCGAAGGGGGTGTCGCCCAGTCTGTGGGCCCGGCGGTCGCCGCGGGACTCGGTGGTTTCGCCGACGACTCAGCCCCCGCTGATGCACTCCTAGCGGTGTTGGCGAAAGACAATCAATGGGTGCTCGCAGAGAGCCGTGCCGAAGCTCTGCGGCTTGCGGGCAAAGTGCAGGGGCGCCGCACCACAGCAGTGTTCGAACCGCCGATCACGGTGCCCGAGGGCGACTTCGACCTGACGCTTCAGACCTCGTGGGTCGAACCGGCCTACCTCGAGACGGATGCGTCCTGGTGCAACCCGGGCGGCGACCCGCTGACACCTTTGGCGAACGGCGGAGCGTTCGGGGCGAAGCAGTCGAGCGAAGTGGCCGAGGTGGCACGGCGCTTGGCGAACGAGGCGGGTCGCCCGGTGCGGGTCTTGTACTTCCGCGAGGACTCGGTGCGCCGGGGCCCCAAACGTCCACCGATCGCAGCGGGGATCAACCGTGACGCAACGGGGGTGCTGCGGGTCGCTAGAACGCCCGGGATCGTCGAGGCGATCTCGATGGTCGCCCCCGCTCTGGTGGTGCAGGAAGTCGATGTCGTGGGCCCACCCACCAGCGCGGCGATCCGCGGCGCCGGTTGGGTCGAGGCAACGGTTCTGCTCGCCGGGGCACGCGGGGCGGTCGGTTGGATCACCGCACCGGGTGCGGGTGGGGCCACCGCTTCGGTCAAGCCCGATGGAACGCTCGAGGTCTCGGTCCGTTGCGGGAAGGCGCTCGACGAGACCGTTCTGCGCTCATACTGCACCGGAGCTGCACATATGGCCCTGTCCTGGGTGACCAGCGAGAGCCTCGCAGTCGACGAGCACGGCGAACCGCACGATCTGACGATCCGTTCCTTCGGAGTCCTTCGCGCGATCGACACTCCCCGCATCGACGTCACGGTCGAGCCGTCCACAGACGATCCCGTCAACGGCTCAGACGCAGTGTTCGCGGCGGTCGCCGCCGCCGTCTGGCTCGATCGGGGCTGCCCCCAACAATGGCCGATCCGCGAACGTTGAGAATGGGCCTTGCGGCCCGTGGTGCGCTAACCCAGATATTTCATTAGTGGGGGCTGTTGGGGATGTCGCGCCGGTGTCAACGCTGTGGCGGACCCCGGCGGTGTCGCCAACACCCGCGCTGGGGTGCGATCGTCGGCACAGTCGGGCCTGCTTCGGAACTGCGCCGGTGCCCTCGGCGTGCTTCGCGGTGGCGCGTCTTGAGCGGTGGCGCCGGGCGGTCGGGATTGGCTGCGCGCTGGTTGTGGTTGTGGAGGTGCCGCCGCTATGCTGTGCGGTCGTGACGGGAGGCCGTTGAGTCTGCTGTCATGGTTCGTGTCGTCTGTAGTCGAGAGGTCTGAGTTATGGTTTTTGTCCGTTGTTCCAAGGAAGCCCGGCGATCAACCTCCACATCCACGCCCCCCCCCCCCCCCCCCCC
>Ga0209022_1001452_pt1 | contig 24337 bp, 20 predicted proteins | sample PinacodermPK_FD_187300 | JGI IMG/M metagenome (GOLD analysis project Ga0209022, IMG submission 187300) | Host-associated microbial community of the marine sponge Aplysina aerophoba from Gulf of Piran - sponge pinacoderm, lysed by proteinase... | ecosystem: Host-associated > Porifera > Sponge >...
CCAGCCATTCGGGCGCTCCCGAAAGCGTTCCGTCCTCGTCGCGGAGCAGCAGTAGAAATTCTTCGGCGAGTCTCATAGCCCGGCGCCTCGCGCCGACACCAGCGTCAGGAGGTAGTAGAATACCACCGCCAGTACCGCCCCGACAGGAAGCGTCACGATCCAGGACACGAATATCGTACGGACCACGCCGAAATCGAGAGCGCCCATGCCGCGGGCCAGACCGACGCCCATCACGGCGCCCACGAGTGTCTGGGTCGTCGACACCGGCAGTCCCGTGCCGCTTGCCACCACCACTGTCGTGGCGGCGGCGAACTCGGCGGCGAATCCACGGCTCGGCGTAAGCTCGGTGATCTTTCTTCCGATCGTCGCCATGACCCGGTACCCGAACGTCGCCAGGCCGACGACGATGCCCAAGGCGCCGATTAGCAGAACCCAGGGCGGAACCGCCGACTTGTGGGCCACTTCGCCCATGGACACCACACCCATGATAGCGGCCACGGGTCCGACGGCGTTGGCGACGTCGTTGGAGCCGTGGGCGAACGCCATTCCCGACGCGGTGACGATCATGAGGACTCCGAACACCCTCTCGACGTCGGTAAAGCGCGATTGTCCCCCGGTAGGCGACTCGAGGCTCCGGAAGCTCCCGCGATCGATGACCAAGCGACCGACGAACGCCACGAGGCCGGCCAGGAGCACCGAATAGAGTATCGCCGTCGGCGTGCTCAAGTCCATGCCGACGTGCTTCAGGCCTTTGACAAACGTCACCATCGAGGTCACGAGCGCCGCGGCGAAGATGTACACCGGAACGTAACGGCGCGCGTACACGGCCGGATCGTCCTTGTCGAAGATCAGCCGCTGCACGCTCAGCACCAGAAGATACGAGATGGTTCCCGCCAGGATGGGCGTGACGACCCAACTCGCGGCAATCGTTGCCACGTCCCGCCAGTGCACAGCCTCGAATCCGATCGCTGCCACCGCGAATCCGATAATCGCTCCGACGATCGAGTGCGTCGTCGATACGGGCCAGCCGAATCTGGAAGCCACGGTCAACCAGGCCGCGGCGGCCAGGAGCGCCGACAACATGCCGGTGACGAGCAGGTCCGGGTCATGCTCGAGCGCCCCGGCGTCGATGATGCCCTTGCGGATCGTCGAGGTGACCTCGCCGCCGGCCAGAAACGCCCCGAGGAACTCGAACACTCCGGCGATGAGGATGGCGCCGCCTACCGTGATGGCCCCCGCCCCGATGGACGTCCCCATCGAATTCGCCACATCGTTGGCGCCGATCGCCCAGGCCATGTAGAGACCGGAGCAGATCGCCGCGATCACAATGACGGTGACACTCGTGTCCACGGAATTCCGTTCCTCCGGCGGTTCACAGATCCCGATCCCGCAGGTCCGGCCGCTTTATTACCAGCCCCGCGGTGATTCCGATGCAGACCGCGGCGGTGACCACCAGGGTCCAGGGTGCGCCGATCAGCGCGGCGACGGCTCCGGAGTGGGCTTCGCCGAGGGACGGAGCGCCCACGCCCAGTATGCGCTGGAAGCTCGCGGCGCGCCCTCTCAGGTTGTCCGGGGTGCGGGCCTGGATCACGACCTGGCGCACCACGGCTTGCAGCGCGTCGAAGACCCCCACCAGGAACAGGATCGCCACCGACCCAAGAAACCACGTCGAGAACGCCAGCCCGAAGAGGCAGCCGGCGTAGGCGATGACGCTGAACGAGATGAACAGGCCCTTGTAGGAGATGTTCCCCAGCCACATGACCGCGCCCACCCCGGGGAGCGAACCCAGGGCCGGCGCCGCCAGCAGGATGCCCAGGCCTTCGGGGCCCAAACCCATGGCCACGGCGAAGATCGGCAGCAGCGCCCGGTAGCTGCCGAAGAACACCGCCGCGAACTCGGTCACCAGCAGGACCACGATCAGCGAGTTGCGCCGGATGAAGGCGATCCCTTCGAGCAGGCTCTTCACCGGGGACTGCTCCCGGTCCAGCGGCCCGGACTCGTAGCGCATGCAGACCATGATCGGGACCGACACGATATAGATCAGGCAGGCCACCGCGTAGGTCCATCCGGAGCCAGCGACGCCGATCAGGACGCCGCCCACCGCGGGGCCCACGAGCTGCGACAGTTTGCGGACGGACGCGATTTGCGCGAAGGCGTTGACCAGCAGCTCCCGCGGCACCAGCCCGGGGACCATGGCAGTCCGCGCCGGTCCGGCCGCGGTGGTCAGGGTCGCGTTCACGAAGGCCGCCAGGTAGATGTGCCAAACCGCGATGAGCCCGGTGAGGGCCAGCGTCCCCAGGGACAGGGTGATCAGGGCATTCACGCCCTGAACCAGGATCACGAACCGGCGCCGGTCGATACGGTCGGCCAAGACTCCTCCGGCGAGCTGGAATACCAGCGTGGCCAGGCCCCGGACCAGCCCGGTGAAACCGGTCAACAGCGGGGAGCCGGTAAGATCGTAGACCAGCCAGAGCTCGATCGTGCGCTGGAGCTGATAGCTGACCGAGGTTCCGAAAAGAGCGATATAGAGCAGCCGGAAGTCACGAACGTCCAGAGACGACAGGCCGCCGCCGCTCCGCCTTACAGACAACACCGCGACCCAACCCGCTTCCGGCGGCACCCTCCCGATCCGCCGGAAAGGTAGCCGCCGCACCGATATGTGTCGATTGTGTTCACACGTGTGTCCACGAATACGTTATCCGTTGGGTGCGAGTGTACTACCTATGGAGACCTAATCTTCCGGACGAATCGGACAATCATTTGATTGAGCTTGCGGTAGCCGGAGGGGCCGAGGTCATCGTTACCCACAATCAGCGCGATTTCGGTCGCACGGAATTGCGTTTCCCGGGGTTACGCGTGCTAACACCCAGTGAGTTGATCATGGAGGAATGAAAGATGTCGACGGTGACCATCCGTTTGCCTGATGATACGCACGCCCGACTGAAGGAGATCGCCAAGAGTCGGCGGATGAGCGTGAACAAGCTGGTGGAGGAGCTCTCCACGATCGTCATCGCACAGCACGATGCGGAGACCCGGTTTCGGGCCATCGCGGCCCGTGGTTCCATAGATGCTGGGCTGCGCATCCTCGACAAGCTCGACGACTCGTTCGGTGGGTAACGATACCTTGCCTTTCAGGAACCAATTCAGCGGAACCCTTCCGTCGTGGCGTGGGGGCCGTACAGGTCGGTCTCCATGAGCTCCGCGGCGGCGGCGCCGGCGTCGGTGAGGCGCAGGGTGCAGCGCGACTCCAGCATCCAGGCGTAGTAGCCCTCGGGCACGTCTTCGGACGGGCCGTGATGGATCACGCCCTTGGGCACCAAGGTCAGCATGCCCGGCTCGTCCACGCCGCCCCAGGCGCCGGGGCCCTCGAAGTAGAAGACCAGCTCGTCGTAGTCGACGTTGTTGTGGATGGGCGGGCGACGCCGTTGGCGCGCGCTCAGGTTGTAGAACAGCTCGTCCCGGCCGGGCGAGGCGATGAACTGCACGGGGGGACCGTTGGGATCAGTAGGGACGTCCCTGAGGTTGAGCTTCCACACCGGGCTCGGGCCGTCGGCGAAGGACTGGGTGGCCAGCGGGTTCGTGGGCTTGACGTAGCGCGTGACGCCGTCGAAGCACTTGAGCAGCCACACCGTTTCCACGTCCCGGGCTTCATCCTCGCTCAACACCGCGCGCCGGAGCCCCGAGCCGAAGGACGGCGACGGGTCGAAGCGGACCGCGCCGGGAGTCTCGACGATGACCGAGAGGCTCGCCCCGGTCAGCGGCAGCACCCGGTAGGGCACGCCCCGCGGAATCACCACGAAGTCCCCCGGCTCACCCGTGATGGTGCCGTAGGCGGTGCGGAACTCCAGCGTTCCCTCCTGCACGAAATGCACCTCGTCGGCCTCGACGTTGGAGAGCACGAAGGGCATGGGGTGGGCGCGGCCAGAGACGCTCAGGCGCACGCCGGTGCGCCCCGACTCGATGGGCACCGGCAACGCCTCGGCGTCCTCCCGATCCGGCAAGGCCACCGCGCCGACGTTCAACCGATGCGGGACGTGCGGACCCGTGACCGAAATGAAGTCGGGGCTGTGGTGCGTGCGCATGACGTTCACGCCCGTCCCCGCGAACCCTTCCCTGCCCCAGTGCTCGCGATACTCGGTGCCGTCCTTCGCCATGACGTTCCTCCTGGACTCGTTCCAATGGTGGTTGGCGACTACGCATCGTCGCCAGGACCTTTTTTCCCGCCGCACCATAACACCGCGCACGGGTCGCGGGAAAGCCTGAGCGGGAAAGCCCGGTCGGACTCCGCCTCCCTCGTGAAAGACCCTGCTCAGGACAGCAACAACCCCAAGGGCACCACGAACAAGCCCTTTTCCGGGACAAAGGCCTCGGAGCCGTTGTAGGCGAGAATGCCGACCGAAGCGCCAGGCGTCTTCTGCCGAAAGGCCCGCAGGCCGGCCAGGTCCCTTTCTCCAAACCGCCCGGCGGCCTTGACCTCGACGGCGACGCGACGGCGTTTGTGGGAAATGACGAAATCGACCTCGTGGCGTCCCTGTATGCTCCAGAAGCCCAACTCCGCGTCCGGAAGGTGAGCGCCGAGTATGCCCGCAAGGTTCTGGTACACGAGAGTCTCGTACAAGGCTCCGCGCAAGGGTTCGTCAGCGGCGACACTGACGTCCGAAGTTGCCGTCAAGTGACAGGCCAAGGCCGAATCCGTGAGAAAGATCTTCGGCGATCTCAACAGACGAGTCGTGCGACTGCGCATGTACGGCGGCAGACGGTTGAGAATGAAGGACGTTTCCAACAGACCCAGATACCGCACCGCGGTACTGACCGGGAGCTTGGCGTCACGCGCAATCTCGCTCTGATTCAGAAGCTGGCCGGTCCGGGCCGCGGCCAGGCGCAACAGAGTCCGAAAGGTGACCAGGTCCGCAACCTGAGCCAGGTCACGCACGTCGCGCTCGAGGTAGGTCTGCTCGTAGCCCAGGAGCCACAGATCCCGGTCCACCTCTCCGGGGACGACAATGGACGGCATGCCACCGTACAGAACCTCCGTGTCCGTCAAGGCCGGCGCGGACGCGGTCGGAGGAAGTTGCGCCTCTTTCAGGAAACGGACCAGGAACGGTTCCTCGGTTGCGCCAAGCCGTTCGCGCCGGGTGAAGGGCCCCAAGGTCAGCCACATCGCCCGACCCGCGAGGGATTCGGTCACGCCGTGGCGCAGGGAGAGATTGGCGGAGCCGCTCAACACGAACCTGCCCGGTGTCCGCTGCTCATCAACCGCGCGCTTGATGGCCACCAGCAGCTCCGGACAGCGTTGCACCTCATCGATGGTGACGAGCTCTTGCCCACGGAGAAGACTCTCCGGATCCAGCCGCGCCGCCTCTAGCGCCGCGAAATCATCCAGGGTCACATACCGCCGTCCCGCGAATGCGCCGTCATGTCGAAGGAAGGTCGTCTTCCCTGCCTGTCGCAGCCCCGTGATCACGACCACGGGGAACGTCTTGAGTGCGCGCCGGGCGAGAGTGCACAAGTCCCGTTGATAGTATGTAACCTCTGCCTCGGTTGCGTTCACGCCGTTTTCCCCATGTATCCGAAGTGGATGGCCAGAGAGCAACTTGTCATAATTAACCAGCATATAGCGCGTATATGACAAGAGTCAAATTGACACATCCCCACCATGGCCGTTCCGCGCAAGATCCGGCGGGCTGTCCCGTTCACTCGCCGCCGCGCGCCGGCGCCGACCCGCACAACCAAGCGTACCCCCCGCGTCTTGCCTTGTGCGCCGTGACTGGGCTAAGAGAACCCAAAGACACACGGGCGCAAGGCATTGGAAGACCACAAGCCGGGAGCAGGAATCCATGGACTACTTCGAACCCAAGACCGTGAGCGAGGCGCTTTCGCTGCTGGACCAGCACGGCGACCAGGCGGAGGTCATCGCCGGCGGCACGGACGTGATGGTGGACATCAAGTACAAGGACGAGCCGGGATGCCTGGTGAACATCAAGCGCATCCCGGACCTCAACGCCATCCGCGAGAGCAACGGCGGCGTGCACATCGGCCCGCTGGCCACCATTCACGACCTCGAGGAGAGCGACCTCGTGCGCGAGCGGCTGCCGCTCCTGTGGCAGTCGGCGCACCAGTTCGCCTCGCTGCAGATCCGCAACACCGCCACCATCGGCGGCAACATCTGCCGGGCCTCTCCTTCGGGCGAGACCCTGGCGCCGCTGCTGGTGCTGGAGGCGCAGGCCGAGGTGACCTTCTCCGACGGCGCCCGTACCGAGGCCTTCAGCGCGTTCTTCAAGGGACCGGGCCAGACGAGCCTCGGCGCCAAGGGGTTGCTCACGGGCATCACGGTGCCCTTCCCCGCCGCCGGAAGCCACGCCGTCTATCTCAAGCACGCGGTGCGCGGCCCCATGGACATCGCCATGGTGGGGGTGGCGGTCATGGCCACGGCCAACGCGGACAAGTCGGCGCTGGACGACGTGCGCGTGGGGCTGGGAGCGGTGGCGCCGACGCCCGTCCGCGCGCCCAAGACCGAGGCGATGGTTTCGGGCAAGGCGCTCGACGCGGCGCTCTTGAAGGAAGCGGGGGCGTGCTCGGCGTCGGAGTCGAGCCCCATTACCGACCAGCGCAGCAGCGGCGAGTACCGCGGCTGGATCGTGGACGCCCTGACACGGCGCGGGCTGGCCCAGTGCTGGCAAGCGCTCACCGGGAAGGAGGTGGCGTGATGAGCCTTGAAATCACACTGACGGTCAACGGCAAGACCCACACGGCGGCACTGGAGCCGTCCACCGCGCTGGTGGACTTCCTGCGCGACACCCTGGGCTACAAGGGCGTCAAGCTCTGCTGCAACACGGGGGAGTGCGGCGCCTGCACCATCATCATGGACGGCAAGCCGGTGAACTCCTGCGTGGTGCTGGGATTGGACGCGGCGGGAGCGGACCTGGTCACGGTGGAAGGCATCGCCGACGGCGACGAGCTGCACCCGGTGCAGCAGGCCTTCATCGATACCGGCGCGGTGCAGTGCGGCTACTGCACGCCGGGCTTCATCGTCTCCCTCAAGGCCCTGCTGGACCGCACCACGAGTCCCACGGCCGAGGATGTCGAGGAAGCCATCTCGGGCAACATCTGCCGCTGTACCGGCTACACGAAGATTTTCGACGCTGTGGAGCTGGCCGCCAAACGAATGGCGTAAGCAACCGATCGTGGCAAGGGTAGGGGCGACCCGCGGTCGCCCTGGGCGAATATCCTGAACGAACCGGAAGGAGTTAGGACCCATGGCAAAGGCTGAATACACGGTCCTGGGAACCGACATGCCCCGCAAGGGCGGGGTCGAGCGGGTGGTCGGAAAGGGCGTTTACGGCATCGACCTGAACCTGCCCGACGCGCTGGCCGGCGGTGTGCTCCGGAGCGAGCATGCCCACGCGAAGATCGTCAGCATCGACACCAGCGCGGCCAAGGCCATCCCCGGCGTGCGCGCCGTGGTGACGGCGGCGGATGCGCCGGACGTGCGCTACGGCCGGTCCTACATCGACCGCTACATCCTCGCCAAGGACAAGGTCCGCTACACTGGCGACCCGGTGGCGGCGGTGGCGGCGGACAGCCAGGCGCTGGTCAAGGAAGCTCTCAAGCGGATCAAGGTCACTTACGAGCCGCTGCCGGCGGTGGTGGATCCGGAAGAGACCATGAAGGAGTCGGCGCCGACGATCCACGAGGACATGCCGCTGCCCAAGAACCTTCCGGAAGGCATGCAGGTCAAGAACGTCTGCGGCTACGCGGCGGTGAACATCGGCGACGCCGAAGCCGCCATGGCGGAAGCCGACGTGGTGGTGGACGAGGTCTACGAGACCAAGATGATCCATCCCCAGTACCTGGAGCCGCGCATCGCCGCGGCCCGTCCCGAGGAGGACGGCCGCATCACCGTGTGGGCCAACGCCCAGGCGCCGTTCCCGGTGCGCACGGAGGTCGCCAGCCTGACCGGGCTGCCGCTCAACAGCGTGCGGGTCATCTCCACCGGCATCGGCGGCGGCTTCGGCGGCAAGGGCAGCGGGGTCACCTCCAGCGCCGGGCTGGAGCCCATCTGCGCGTTGCTGGCGCTGACCGCCAGGCAGCCGGTGATGATCGTCATGGATAAGGCGGAAGAAACCATCTCCACCACCATTCGCTCCGGCTGCAAGATCTGGATCAAGACCGGCGTCAAGAAGGACGGCACCTTGGTGGCGCGCCAGGGCAAGGTGGTGTACGACGCCGGCGGCTACTCCGGCTTCGGGAACCAGGCCGGCGGCCGCTGTACCCAGATGGTGGGCGGCTGGTACCGCCTGCCCAACATCCACATGGACGGCTTCACGGTCTATACCAACAAGCAGGTATGCGGTCCGGTGCGCGGTCCCGGCGGCCCCCAGGCCACCTTTGCCATGGAATCCCACATGGACTCCCTCGCCGCCGAGCTCGGCATGGACCCCATCGAGTTCCGCCTGAAGAACGTGCCCGAGAAGGGCGACGGCATCGTCGGCGTCCCCAAGCTGCGGGACAGCTCGCTGGCGGAGACCTTGAACACCGCCAAGGAGAAAATCGGCTGGGGCAAGGTCCAGCTCGAGAAGAACCAGGGCATCGGCTTCGCCACCGGGGCGTGGATCGAGGGCGCGGGACCCGGCGGCGGCGCGGTGGTCAAGATGAACGAGGACGGCTCCGCCACCGTGCACATCGGCAAGGTGGACTACGGCACCGCCGCCCCGTTCGGCATCCCCATGATCGTGGCCGAGGTGCTGGGCATCCCCACCGACGACGTCACCGTGCTCAACGTGGACACGGACGCCAGCCCCTGGGACGCGGGCACGGTGGGCAGCCGCTCGATGCTGGTGTCCGGCAACGCCGTCAAGCTGGCGGCGGAGGACGCCCGCGCCCAGATCCTGCGCATGGCCGCGGGCCAGCTCGAGGCCAGCCCGGAGGATCTGGAGATCGTGGACAGGCAGATCCAGGTCAAGGGGGCGCCGTCCCGGTCGGTGTCGCTGGCGTCCGTCTGCAACGCGGGGCACAACGAGATCGGCGACGTCATCGGCCGCGGCTACTTCGACTCCAAGGCCTCCCAGGCCGACGAGCGCGAGCGCGGCAGCTCTCAGCCCTTCACGACCCACGCCGCCTTGGTGGAGGTGGATGCCGACACCGGCAACGTCAAGGTGCTGAAGTACGTGGCCGTGCACGACGTGGGTTTCGTGGTGCATCCCAAGGCGGTGGAAGGCCAGATCGAGGGCGCCGCGGCCATGAGCCTGGGCCAGGCGCTGTGCGAGCAGGTGGTCCACGACAGCGATGGGCGGACGCTCAACCCGACCTTCGTCGACTACCTGATGCCGACCATCAACATGCTGCCGCGGATCGAGGCCATCACCGTCCCGGGCTACCCCGGCGCCGGCCCCTACGGCACCAAGGGAGCGGGCGAGATCGGCTCCGTGCCGCCCATGGCCTGCATCGCCAACGCGATCTACAACGCCACCGGCGTGCGCGTCCGCAAGCTCCCGCTGAGCCCCGAGAACGTGCTGCGGGCGCTCCGGGAAGCCGGGAAATAACGCAACTCCGAACGGGCGGCCTGTCGTGCTTGACGATGAACCCAACGTCGAGCGACAGACCGCCCGGCGGGTGAATCCGCTTGCTCTCGATCAAGGGTCTCCGCCGCCGGCTGTCGGACCTCTACTACGGCTGGCGGATGATCGGTCTGACGGCCCTCGTCCGAACCATCGGCGGCGGACTCCACAGCTTCGGTTTCACGGTCTACTTCCTTCCCATCCAGAAAGAGCTTGGCATCAGCCACGCGGCCACTTCACTGGCCTTCTCCCTGGCCCGGGCCGAGGGCGCCATCGAGGGTCCGCTGGCGGGCTACCTCATCGACCGATTCGGCCCCAAGCCCGTGATACTGACCGCGGCGCTGATGTGCGGCGTCGGCTACATTCTCTTTTCCTTCGTTGACAGCTACGCCAGCTTCCTCATCATCTACGTCGGGGTCATCTCGATGACCTTCACGGCGGGTTTCGTGCACGCTCCCGCGGTGTTGGCCGTCAACTGGTTCCGGCGTTACCGGGCGCGGGCGCTGACCTGTCTGAGTGCCGCCATGCCCGTGGGCGGAACCGTCATCACGGTCCTGCTGGCGGTGGCCGTCCACTTCTGGGGCTGGCGAACGGCCGCGTTCACGGCCGGATGCGTGTTCCTGTTCGTGGCCGCGCCGCTGGCCCTGAGGATCCGCCGGTCGCCGGAGAGCATGGGCCTGCAGCTATCGTCGGAAACGGCGTCGTCTTCCGCCCCGCCGCCCGGGGAGCGAGAGGACGGGTCGGAGAATGACGGGGAAGAGACCCGCGGCGAGTCCGACTACGCAGCCGGTCGCGCCATGCGCACCCCGGTCTTCTGGCTCTTCGTCCTGTGGATGACCACCCGGACCGCCGCCTACACCACCGTCATCGTGCATTTCGTACCCCTGATGCAGTGGAAGGGCCTGACGCCGCTCGCCGCGGCGCTCCCTCTGTCGTGGTTCAACGGCATGAACATCGTGGCGCACTTCATCATGGGATGGATTGCCGATCAGACCAACAAGGTACGCCTGGTGGCCTGGTGCATGGTGCTTTCGTTCATCGCGGTCCTGGTCCTGATGTGGAGCACCACGCTCTCGGGGTTGCTGCTGTTCGCCACGCTGTTCAGCGTGCTGGACTCATCGATACCGGTCATATGGGCGGCGGTGGGAGACTATTTCGGGCGGCGCCGCTTCGGCACCATCCGCGGCAGCATGAGCTTCTTCTACATGTGGGGAGGCGTCGTCGGACCGTATGCGGCCGGCGCCCTCGTCGACCACTTCCACAGCCACGCCTATGTGCCGTGGCTGCTTCTCGTCCTGGTGGGGGCCGCCGGAATCACCACGGTTCTGCTGATCGGACCCTGGACCCGGGGGGTCGGCCGTAGCGACTGACGCCGGGGGCCACAACGTCTGGGAGGCGACATGACACTTATCATCGACAATCCGACCGTGGAGAAGGTACTCGACCCGTCGGAGGTGAACGACGCGTTGGAGCTCGCCGCGTTGGAACTGGCAACCGGCGGCGCCATCAATGCACCCCCCTACAGGGTGTTTACACCAAGGGACCCCGATGACTACCGTGATCACTCCCGGTTTCCGGAGGGCGGCGGGGATCCGACACACCACTCCTTCACCTCGCTGAGCGGCGCCATTGCCAAGCTGGATGCGACAACGGACCGCATCGACTCCGACATCATCACGTATTTCGAACAGGACGGCCGAACGCTCCAACGACGCGTGCCGGGCCGCAAGGACGGAAGGTTTTGCGGCCTCATCTACCTCTACAGTTCCCGCACCGGCGAACTCCTGGCCATCATTCACGACGGGTACCTCCAGAAGTTCCGGGTGGCGGGCACCGGCGCGGTGGGCGCAAAATACCTGGCGCGCAAGGATTCGCGCACGGTGGGCCTTGTCGGAACGGGCTGGCAGGCCCAGGGCGCGGTTCATTGTTTCGCCGCCCTCGGCAACCTGAAAACGATCAAGGTGTACAGCCCCACGCCCGGCAAGAAAGAAGCGTTCGCGGAGCAAATGTCCAAGGAAGCGGGAATAGAAATGATACCGGTTGCTTCAGCCCGCGGGGCGGTCCGAGACGCGGACATCGTCTACATGGCGACCAACTCCAAGGACCCGGTGGTGATGGGCGACTGGCTGGAGCCCGGTCAATTCGTCAGCAACGTCTCGGACGTCGAGCTGGAGATCGCCGGCTGGGAACGCTGCGAGGTGCTGACCATGAATCGCCATGGCAGGCGCTGGATGAGGTACGCCATCGGCGGCGCCGAAGCGATTCCCGAACACGGGAAGGATCAGTACACCCGGCCGACGTCCATCGAGTGGGACAAGCTGCCGCTGTTGGGCGACGTCATTGCGGGGAACCACCCCGGCCGCGCGACCGACAGCCAGATCACCGGGCTCGTCCTGCGCGGAGACGGCGTGCAGTTTACCGCGGTCAGCCACCTCATCTATACTCACTGCAAGGAGAAGGGACTGGGGACCGAGATTCCCAGCGAGCTCTTCCTGCAGGACGAGAAATACATACCCTGATCCGGCCGTGGCATGAACAAACAAAAGCGGACCGCCATCTACAGCCGTCTCCGGGCCAGCAACCCCAGCCCCTCCACCGAGCTGGACTGGGTCGACCCGTTCGAGCTGCTGGTCGCCGTGGTGCTGTCGGCCCAGGCCACCGACGTGAGCGTCAACAAGGCCACGGCCAAGTTGTACCCGGTGGCCAATACCCCCGAGAAGATCCTTCGCCTCGGCACCGCCCGGCTCAAGCGCTACATCCGCACCATCGGGCTGTTCAACAGCAAGGCCGAGAACATCATCAAGACCTGCAGGATCCTCATCGAGGAACACGGGAGCCAGGTGCCCACCACCCGGGAGGCCCTGGAGAAGCTACCCGGCGTGGGCCGAAAAACCGCCAACGTCATCCTGAACACTGCCTTCGGCGAGCCCACCATCGCCGTCGACACGCACATCTTCCGCGTGGCCAACCGCACGCGCATGGCAAATGGAAAGAACCCATTGGAGGTGGAGACCCGCCTCACCCGGCTCACGCCCCCGGAGTTCCGCAAGGACGCCCACCACTGGCTCATCCTCCACGGCCGCTACGTCTGCAAGGCGCGCAAGCCCGAGTGCCCGCGCTGCGTCATCGTCGACCTGTGCGAGTTCCCGGACAAGACGCCCGAAGACTGATCCCGAGACCGTGCCGTTGGTGGCGGCTGCGGTGGATGCCCAACAAGGGCGACCGCCGGTCGCCCCTACCTGTGCCTTAACGGATGACGGCGGTGTTGCGCAGATCCGCCAGTTCCGCCTCCGTGAGCCCCAGCAGCCCTCCCAGCACCTCTTCCGTATGCTGCCCGATGGCCGGGGCGTCGTCGCGGATGGACGCGGGCGTTTGGGACATGTGGATCCACGGCGCCAGCAACGTGGTGGGGCCGGCGGTGGGATGGTCGCGCTCGATGAAGGCGTTCCGCTCCTTGATGTGGGGGTCGTCCAGAACCTCGGCCTTGGTCAGCACGGGGGCGCCAAAGTAGCCGAGGTCGCGGACGGCGTCCCACAGCTCCTGCCGGGTGCGGGTTTTCGCCCAGTCCCGGACGAGCCGGTCCAACTCGTCCTTGTGCTCGCGCCGGGCGGCGGCAATCGCGAAGCGCGGGTCCTTGGCCAGCTCGGGCCGCCCCATCCTCTCCGCCAGCCGGCTCCAGCCGCCGTCGTCCATGTGCGGTATCCGCAGCGTGAAGTAGCCGTCGGCCACCTCCATGGGCGTGTTGCCGACCATGTGGCCGGTGAAGTGCTCGTGCATGGAGCTGACCATGAAGCCCAGCACCGCCTCCTGCATGGACACCACGATGCGTTGGCCCACGCCCGTGCGCTCACGGGCGTGGAGCGCCGCCAGGATGCCCACGGTCATGCTGACGCCGGCGGCCTCGTCGCCGATGCCCAGGGACTTGGTGCCTTTCGCGCCGGCGTACTCCCAGGCTGTGTGGCTCCAGCCGGTCATGCTGTTGTTGGTGGCGGCGGTGTTGCCGTAGTCGGCGTAGGGACCCCACTCGCCGTATCCGCGGGAACAGGCGTAGATCAACCGCGGGTTCGCCTCCTTGATGGAGTCGTAGTCGAGCCCGAACCGCTCCATGGTGCCCTTCTGGTAGTTCTCCACCAGCACGTCCGCCCGGGCGATGATCTCCCGCGCAAGCTCGACGCCGCGCTCGCTCTTGAGATTCAGCACCACGCTCTTCTTGTTGACGTTGATCCACAGGAACTCGTAGCCGTCCTTGCCCGCGTCGGAGGCCATCCACGACCTGCGGAAATTGTCTCCCTGCGGCGGCTCGATCTTGATGACTTCGGCTCCCAGATGCCCCAGCAACATGGTACAGAAGGGACCGTTCAGCGCGTGGGTGAAATCCACCACGCGGATGTCGTTCAGGGGGCCGGGCATGGGCTGCTCCTCCTCTGACCGGGAATTTACAACGTATGTAACCCGGCATTTGTAACGACAATGACCCGGCATTTGCAACGTATATAACCCGGCATTTGTAATTGTCCGGCAGGCGTTTTCCTTGCCGCCGCCTCCTCCGCGCCCTTCCCGGAGGATCGCGAGCGCCCGAGCATGCTGCCGGTTTGACAGGACTCCATTTAATCGCCTACCCTTCCCCAAAATCACAGAAAGAGGCGACATCGTGACCATACCTACCGCCCCCCAGGACCCGGAAAAACAGCCCGCGCTCACGCGCGTCGACTCCTACGCCGAGTGGCGCGAACGCGAGGGCGCGCCGCTCGTGGGCGGCGTCTTCATCGAAGACATGAAGGCCGTGGAGGTGGGGCCGTGGCCGCGCAAGGGTGACGGCGTCAAGGGCGCCTTGTGCTACCTCGACGGCGACAACGGCGCCGACGAACACATCGTCGAGCTGCCGCCGGGGGGCTACACCGCGCCGCTACGGCACATGTACACCGAGGCCATCTACGTGGTGTCGGGCCACGGTTCCTGCTCGGTATGGCGCGAGGACGGAGCGAAGCAAACCTTCGAGTGGGGCCCCGGCAGCTATTTCGTGCCGCCCACCAACGCCTGGCACCAATTCTTCAACGCCAGCCTGTCGCAGCCGGCCCGCTGGTTCTCGGTCACCGACCTGCCGCAGCTTTTCAGACAGTGGAACAGCGAGCACTTCATCTTCAACAACACCTACGACTTCGACGACCGCTACCAAGGGGAACCGGACTACTTCACGGCCGAGGCCAAGCTCTACCGCGGCCGGGTGTGGGAGACCAATTTCATCCCCGACATCCGCAAGCTGCCGCTGTACGAGTGGAAGAGCCGCGGCGGCGGCGGCACCAACGCGTTCATGGTCATGGGCTCCGGGCTGATGGAGTCCCACGTGTCCCGCTTCGAGTCCGGCTACTATAAGAAGTCCCACCGCCACGGCCCGGGCGCGCACCTCTACATCATCGAGGGCGAAGGTTACGTCCTCGCCCAGCGCGGCGACGAGGAACGCATCCGTTGCGACTGGAAGGAAGGCAGCCTCTACCTCTCGGGCGCCGGCCAGGGCCAGTGGCTGCACCAGCACTTCAACGTCGGCGAAACCCCCGCCACCTACCTGGTGATGAACCAGGGCCTGTCGCGCAAGTACGCCGTCAACCGCTGGCAGGCCCAGGAGTCCACGGTGCTCCGCACCGGCGAGGTCAGCGGCAAGAAGGGCGGCTACCAGGTGGAGTACGAGGACGAGAATCCGGAGATCCACCGGATATTCGAGGAAGAGCTGGCCAGGCGCGGCATCACCTGCCGCATGAAGAACATGGTGCCATGGTGCACGGGCGTGGGCGGCGCCGAAGCCGTCAAGGTCCTGTTCCCGGACGAGCACGGCAACCTGCCCGGCGAGCAGGGCAACCTCCCGGACGCCGAGGGGAGCTTCATCGACTGACGCCGCGGGCTGATCCGGAGCGACCCCCACTTAGAACGAAGACCTGAAATGCAACAAGATTCCATGTCCCTCTATGGACAGGGCCTCGGCCGGCTGTCCCGTGTGTTACTCCTGACGCTGCTCGCCACGTTCTCGCTGGGCCTCCACGGTTTGGCCCACGCGCAGGGCCAGGAACCGCCGGCGGAAACCACGCCGGACAACGAAACGGCCAGTCGCTGGTGGAGTGCCCTGAGCCAGGACCAGATGGTCGCTGCCCTGTTCGGCGATACCGCCACCTCGGAGCAGGAAGCCGCCGCCAGGAAGATGTACGCCGACCTGGACATGGAGACCAAGAGTCTGGTCAATGACGCCGCGTCGGCGATCTACCGCGACGGCGCCTTTGGCAGCGTCGGCGCCTGGTGGACCTCCCTCGATTGCCGCCTCAGACGGATCGCCACGGGCGACGGCAACACCGAAGACGAGACAAGTTCCTTCTGCGCTCACTACCCGGGCTCCGGCCAATCGCCGCTGCTCGACGACGCGGATCAACGCCGCGTGGACACCGTCGGCATGGCCCTGCTCGACCGCTCCGAACCCGGTGACTTTCCGGCCGACATCGACCCCGCCATGCGTTGGTGGGACACCCTCGACGCGGACCAAAGGGTCGCCGCCCTGTTCGGCGATGCCGACACCTCCGGGCACAATGCCGCCGCCACGTACGCCGATCTGGATCCGGAGACCAAGAGGCTCGTGCATGTCGCTGGCGCCGAGGTCTTCACGTTCGGCGGCTTCAGAAGCGTCGGCGACTGGTGGACAATTCTGGGCTGCCGACTCAAACGTATCGCCACGGGTGACGGCAACACCGACGATCCCGCCAGCCCCTACTGTGCCCATTATCCGGGCTCCGGCGTGACGCCGCTGCTCGGCGACGCGGAGTTGGTCCACGTCGACGCCGTCGGCATGGCCCTGTTCGGCTTCTCCGAACCCGGCGTGTTCCCGGCCGACAGCGCCCCGGCCAGACGCTGGTGGGATGTTCTCAACCCGACCCAAAGGGTCCGCGCCCTGTATGGCGTCACGGCAACACCTGAAGAGACCGCCTCGGCTCGAAACGCCTACGCCGATCTCGACCCGGAGACCAAGAGGCGGGTCAACGGCACCGCCGGCGACATCTACGGCGCAGGCGACTTCGACAGCGTCGGCGCCTGGTGGCAATCTCTCGAATGCCGGCTGAGGCGCGTCGCCACGGGCGAGGACAACACCGACGACGCCTCCAGTCCCTACTGCGCCCACTATCCCGGTTCCGGGCACTCGCCGACGCTCGGAGACATGCAAAGGGAACACGTCAACATGGTCGGCGAGGCATTGCTCGACCGCTCCGACCCCGGCGTGTATCCGCCGACCCGGGACCGCGTGGGCCAAGCGACCCGCGTCTTGCTGCCGGCGGTCACACGCGCGATGCAGTCGAGCGCCGTGGAGGCGGTGAGCAGCCGGGTGAACGCACGCCTGGCGGGGTCGGGCGGGAACGCGGCGCGCCTGAATCTGGCCGGAGCCGCGGACCTGCCCCGCGCTTTGGCGTTCCACGGCAAGGCTGTCGCCGGCGGGGCGGATCTCGCGCGCCTGCTGGCGCGGTCGTCCTTCATCCTGCCACTGAACGGGTCCGGCAACCCCAACGGCCTGACGCTCTGGGGAAGCGGCGACTACAGGGACCTCTCGGGCGCGGGCGACAGCACCGACTGGGAAGGCAACGTCGTGAGCGGCCATGTGGGGTCGGACGTCATGCTGCGGCGCGACCTGCTGGCCGGCCTCTCGGTGTCCTATTCGAAGAGCATCCTCGACTATACCGAGCGCATCGGCCTCGAACCACGTGAAGGCGAATACGAGACCGACCTTGCCACCCTCAATCCCTACGTGGGCTGGATGCTGCGTTCCGGCATCCGGCTATGGGCCATGGCCGGCCACGGGTGGGGGCGGGTCCGCGTCTACCACGATGATTCGAACGGGCATCACTCCAGCGACCTGACCCAGTGGTCCGCGGCGTTGGGCGCCAGCGGCAACCTGTATTCCGTTGCCCACGGCGGCAACGACAGCCGGACGGCCCTGGACATTAAGGGAGAAGGCTCGCTGGCGCGCGCCGAGATTCATGGCTCCGACGACATGGATGATCTCACCTCCACCGTCAGCCGGCTCCGGCTGGCGTTGGCGGGAACGCACACGCGGCATCTCGCGGCCGGTGCCGTGTTGACGCCGTCGCTGGAGTTGGGCGTTCTCGCCGACGGAGGCGCCGGACAGACCGGCGCCGGGTTGGACATCGGCGGCGGCGTGAAGCTCACACAGACCGAACTCGGCCTCACGGTGGAGGGTCGCGGACGAACGCTGCTGGCCCACGGCGGCGATGTCGAGGAATGGAGCGTCAGCGGCGCGCTCCGCATGGACCCCGGCGTTTCCGGACAAGGCTGGTCCGTGAGCGTCGCTCCGTCGTGGGGGTTGCCGCGCAGCGGCCCGGAGAATCTCTGGCAACGCGGTCTCGCGGACGTCGAGCGTCCGGCTGATCCGGCCACGCGCGTGGCCGGAGAACTGGCCTACGGCTTCACGGCTTTCGGGGGACACAGCCTCATGACGCCTTACGCCGGTTTCCTGCTATCCGGGCACGGGGCGCGGGAGTATCGGGCAGGGACGCGCATGCGCGTGGCGTCCTCCGTGGACCTGGCTCTCCAGGGTACCCGGCGCCGGCAACCGGACGCGTCGGTGGAACACGGTCTCACCTTGCGAGCCTCGGTCCACTGGTAGACAAGGCGCACTGGAACGAGTTCACTCCATGCACGACATCGGGGACGAACACGATCACGATGGGGCGCCGGAGCACGAGGAAGACCATCCGCTCTGGAAGCTCGACACCATCACGCTGACCAGCGTCGGCATCGACGTGGGCACGGCCACGTCCCAGATCCTGTTCTCCCGCCTGGTGCTCCGGCGTTTGGGGCGGGAACTGTCGAGCCGCTTCGTGGTCACCGAGCGGAAGACGCTCTACCTCTCGCCCATCCGCTTCACCCCCTACACCGCCAACCGGGAACGCATCGACGACGCGGGTCTGGCGCGGCTCGTGGACGAGGCGTACGACGAAGCGGGGCTCACCCCGGATGACGTGAACACCGGTGCCATCATCCTCACGGGAGAAGCGATCCGTCGGGACAACGCGCGGGCCATCGCCGACCTCTTCGCGGACCAGCGCGGCGACTTCGTCTGCGCCACCGCCGGCCACAACTTCGAGGCCCTGCTGGCGGCCCACGGCTCCGGCGCCGTGGCCTTCTCCGCGGAGCAGCAGTGCCGCGTGCTCAACATCGACATCGGCGGCGGCACCACCAAGCTGGCCCTGGCCGAAGGCGGGCGGGTTCTGGGCACCGCGGCCTTCCATGTGGGCGGACGGCTGCTGGCCACCGACGGCGACGGCGCGATTACGGTGTTGGAGCCCGGGGGCAAGACTCTGGCGAGCCACGTGGGGCTCGATTGGAACGCGGGAGACCGGGTGACCGCCGACGACATCGAACGCCTGGCCGACCACATGGCGGAGGTGGTGTTGACCCTGGCCGGCGGCCGCGCGTTCGGCCCCGAGCTGGCGCCGCTGTGGCTGACGCCGCCCCTGGACGGGAGCCGCGATTGCGACGCCGTGGTCTTCTCCGGCGGAGTCGGCGAATACGTCTACGGCCACGAGCGCGAGTCCTACCGCGACCTCGGAGCACCGCTGGGCCGGGCGCTACGGCGCCGCATCGACGACGGCGAACTGTCCGGCAGCCTGGTGAGCGCGCGCGAATGCATCCGCGCCACGGTCATGGGCGCCGCGCAGCATACCGTGCAGGTATCCGGCAACACCATCTACCGCTCCGGCGACGGGTTGCTGCCGCGCAAGAACCTCCAGGTGCTGCGTCCGCCCGTCGACCTGGACGGAGACATCGACTCGGGCGGCATGGCCCGGACCATCCGAGACCACTTCCAAACGTTCGACCTGGCGGAGGGCGACGCCGAGGTGGCCCTCGTGTTCGCGTGGCAGGGACCGCCCGCGGCCTTCCGCATCGCCGCGTTCTGCCGCGGGCTCCTGGAGGGCCTGCCCCGGACCGTGGCGCGGCAACGGCCCATCTACCTGGTGTTCGACCACGACATGGCCGGCCTTGCGGGCACAATCCTCAAGCAGGACTTCGGCCTCGCGGGGGACGTGCTCGCCCTGGACGGCATCACGCTCCGCGACTTCGACTTCATCGATCTGGGCCGGGTCCTGGAGCCGTCCGGCACGGTGCCCGTCACCATCAAGTCGCTGGTGTTTCAGTTCTAGCGCGGTGTCTGTTGAGGGAGCCAACGTCCCGGACCTGTCATTCCCGCGGAACAGGCTGTGTCAAAACGCCATCTGAAAGAGGCAACAACCCCCTAATCGTCATTCCCGCGAAAGCTTGCCCTCGACCCCGATCGGGGGCGGGAATCCAGGGGTGGTGGTGGTGGGGCACTACAGCGGCGTTTCTTCACCTCCCCACCCCCTGGATTCCCGCTTTCGCGGGAATGACGATTAGGGAATCCCGGGGTTCTGGAGGATACGATGGCAAGAATTCTTCTTGAAAAAACCGGCGGGGTGGCGTCCGTGATCATCGACCGGCCGCCTCTGAACGTGCTCAATCTCGCGTTGCTGCGCGAACTGCGGCAGGCGCTCGACGCATTGGACCGCGACGAGAGCGTGGAACTCGTGGAAATCCGCGGCGCGGGCGAACGCGCCTTCTCGGCCGGCGTGGACGTGAAGGACCACACCCGAACGCAGGTGCCGGAGATGCTCGACCTCGTGCACGGCGTCATCCGCAAACTCATGAGCCTGCGGCAGCCCACCATCGCGGTGGTGGACGGCGTCTGCCTGGGCGGAGGCTGCGAGCTGGCGTCGTCCTGCGACCTGGTGCTCGCGTCCGAGGAGAGTTCGTTCGCCACCCCCGAGATCACGGTGGGCTGCTTTCCGCCGGTGGCCCTGGCGCGCTTTTCCTCGCAGATCGGCTACCACCGGGCCGTCGAGATGATCCTAACCGGCCGGCGGCTTTCGGCCAGCGAAGCCGCGTCCATCGGGCTCGTGAACCGGGTCGTGCCGCGCGACCAACTCGGCAAAGCGCTCGAAACCCTTCGGAGCGAGTTGCTGGACAAGAGCCGCGCGGTGTTGCGTATCACACTCAGGGGCCTGCGGGAGATCGGACTCAAGGAACTTTCCGCCGCCCTCGCCCGCTCCGAGGAAATCTACCTCGAGGAACTGCTGAAGACCGAGGACGTCGAGGAAGGCGTCCAGGCATTCGTGGAGAAGCGCAAGCCGCAGTGGCTGCACCGGTAGTGTGCTTGTCTTGGGGAGATATTGGTGTAATCAGGCGGGTTGGATGTACAAGGTCCGCTGCACGGCTGCCACGATCCGTTCCTTGTCCGGGACGAAGGAGTTTTCCAGCGGCGGCGCGCACGGGACCGGGGCGTTGGGGGCGGCGACCCGCAGGATCGGGCTGTCGAGGTAGTAGAGGGCCTGTTCCTGCACGCGGGCAGCCACTTCCGCGCCCAGCCCGCCCTGCTCCACGGCCTCGTGCACCACGACGAGCCGCGAGGTCTTCCTGACCGACTCCACGAGGGTTCCGATGTCCAGCGGCACGAGGGTACGCAGGTCGATGACCTCGACGGAGACACCCGCGCCGGCCAAGGCTTCCGCCGCCTCCAGCGAAGGCCCCACCATCTTGGAGACCGCGGCCACGGTCACGTCGGTGCCTTCTCGGAGCACCGCCGCCCGGTCCATGGCGAGGCCGCTTCCGCCCTCCGGCACCTCGGCGCGGGTGAAATAGAGGCCCCGGTGCTCCACGAACAGCACCGGGTTGTCGTCGCGGATGGCGTCGCGCATGAGAGTCTCGGCGTCGGCCGGATTCGACGGCATCACCACCTTCATGCCGGGAACGTGCAGGAACCACGACTCCAGGCTCTGGGAGTGATGCGCGCCCATGTTGCCCTGGACCCCGCATTGCACCCGGACCGTGAGCGGCACTTTCAATTGACCCCCAGACATGTAATGCAGCTTGGCCGCGTGGTTCACGAGCTGGTCCATGGCCAGGGTGATGAAGTCGACGAACATGATCTCCACCACCGGACGCAGGCCCGACAATGCCGCGCCGATGGCCACGCCCATGACCGTACCCTCGCTGATGGGCGTGTTCACCACCCGATGCGCGCCCAACTCCTCGGCAACGCCCTGGGTGACCCCGAAGGGTCCGCCCAGCGCCACGTCCTCGCCGAAGACGTAGACCGAGGGGTCGTCCCGCATCTCCGCCAGCAGTCCCGAACGGATGGCTTCCAGATAGCTCAGCTCCGGCATATCCACCTCACGCGCACACTTGCGTCGCGGCTTCCTCGGGCTCGGGCCAGGGAGACGACAGCGCGAACTCCGCGGCCGCCTCCACCAGGGCGCGCGCGTCGCTCTCCGCCTGGGCGAAGTCCTCGTCGGACGCCGCCCGGCGCCGCTTCAACACCCGCGCGAAGCGCGCGATGGGGTCCTTCTTCTTCCAGTCGGCCAACTGCGACAGCTCCCGGTACTTGCCGGGATCGCCCTCGTAGTGGCCGCGGAGGCGGTAGGTCAGGCACTCCACGAATGTCGGACCCTTGCCCGCGCGGGCGTTGTCCACGGCCCGGCCCATGGCCTTGCGCACCGCCAGGATGTCGTTGCCGTCCACGGTGGCGCCCGGGATGCCGTAGGTGCTCGCGTGCCGCGCCAGCCGCTCGACCTTGGTGTGGGCCGAAAGCGGCGTGAACTCGGCGTAGCCGTTGTTCTCGCACACGAAGATCACCGGGAGCTGCCACAGGCTGGCGATGTTCAGGGACTCGTGAAAGGGACCGGTCTGGCCCGCGCCGTCGCCGAAGAACACCACCGCCACGCGGCCGGCGCCCTTCTCCCGGGCGGCGAAGGCCGCGCCCAGCGCCAGGGGCACGGTGCCCCCCACCACGCCGCTGGCGGTGACGAAGCCCGTCTCCGCCGCCACCACGTGCATGGACCCGCCCTTGCCGCGGCAATAGCCGGTGACGCGCCCCGCCAGCTCCGCCATGAGCCGGTTCAGGTCCGCGCCCTTGGCGATGGCGTGCCCGTGGGAACGGTGCCCGCCGTAGACCACGTCATCGGTGTCGAGCAGGCCGCACACCCCCACCGCCACCGCCTCCTGCCCGATGCCGAGATGAAGCAGCCCGACAATCTCCCGCGCCGCGTAGAGCGCCGACACCTTCTCCTCGAAGGCCCGGATCACCCACATGCTCCGGAGCAGCGCCAGCAACTCGCCGTTGTCGTCTTGGCGCGCCGCCGGCTTCGTCGTCCCTTGCTTCGTTGCCTTCATGTGACTTCTCCCCGCCCTCGAAACCGCACGGGTAGCCTCTCCGCCAGACGGCGGAAACGCGGCCGGTCCACCTTGAACGCATTGGCCTCGGTGGCGGGCCACTCGTAGAACGCGTCCGGCACCTTGTAGCGCGGCAGGGTCTGGCGCAGCCACGCCGCCAGCGCCTCGCCGTCGGGGCAGGCCGCGCGCGGCTGCACGAATGCTACGCAGCGCTGGCCGAACTCCTCGTCCGGGATGGGCACCACCACCGCCTGCTGGACGCCATCGTGGTCCGTCAGGACGCGCTCTATCTCCTCGGGATGAATGGTCTCGCCGCCAGAGAAGAACCGGTTGTCGCGCCGCCCGATGACCGTCAGGTACCCGTCCTCGTCCAACCTGCCGAGGTCGCCGGTGGCGAACCAGCCGTCGTCGGTCAGCGGCCGCCGCAGCTTGCCGCCCTCCACATAGCCCATGAACAGGGTCTCTCCGGCCAACTGGATCTCCCCCTCTTCGCCGATGCGCAGCCTGCGGTGCGGCAGCAGCTTCCCCGACGTCAGCCGCTGTGCCGTGGTGGAACCCGGCCCGGTGGTGGCTACCTGCGACGCCATCTCCGTGCAGCCGTAGCTCGCGAACACCGGCAGCCCGCGGGCGGCGGCGCGCTCCAAAAGCTTCAGCGGCACCGGGCTGCCCCCCAGGATGATGTAGCGCAGCGCAGGGTAGCGCACGGAATCCGGCTGCTGCAACAGCCGGTGCAGTTGTGTCACCACCACCGACAGGTGCGTGACTTCGTAGCGGCTCAACACTGGGTCCAGGGTCTCCCCCCGGTCGGGCATCACCACCGTGGAGCCCGCCAGCAGGGACCGGAACAGGATGCCGAGCCCGCCCACGTGGTACAGCGGCAGGTCCAGCAGCCAGCGGTCGCCGGGCTCCAGCGGAAGGTTCGTGTTGGAGCCGAGGGCGTTGTAGTAGTGGTTGCCGTAGCAGTGGAGCACGGCCTTGGGGGTGCCGGTGCTGCCGGAGGTGAAGACGATGGTCGCCGGACGGTCGAGGGGCATGGCGCAACCCTGGGCCTCCCCGCCCGAAGGCGCTCCGGCGTCGGCCAGCTTACCGCCCTCCAGGACTTTCACGTCAACCGCCAAGTCAGCGAGCCCCTCCTGCTCCTGCGCCACCAACCAGCGGCAGCCCACGCGGCGCAACAAGTCCGTCACCGTGCGGTGCGGGAGCCGCGTGTTCATGGGACAGCACACCGCCCCCAGGCGCAGGACCGCCAGCAACCACACGAGATAGTCCGGGCTGTTGGGGGCGAGAACGGCGATGCGCTCGCCGGGCTTGCATCCCGCCTGCCGGAGCGCGGCGGTTACCCCGGCCACGCGCTCGTGAAACTCCGCATAGGAGACGATCCGCGCGCCGCTGACCACCGCGGGCCGGCCGCCGTGGCGCTCGGCCGCTTCTTCGAGGGGACAGCGAATCTCAGTCATGCCGTATCTCGGTGAGTCTCGATGCATCGATGCGGTGCGTTCGGGCGGTGGCGTCGCTCCACTCAATGGCGTCGGGCCGAAACGGCAGGC
>Ga0209022_1001454_pt1 | contig 24327 bp, 29 predicted proteins | sample PinacodermPK_FD_187300 | JGI IMG/M metagenome (GOLD analysis project Ga0209022, IMG submission 187300) | Host-associated microbial community of the marine sponge Aplysina aerophoba from Gulf of Piran - sponge pinacoderm, lysed by proteinase... | ecosystem: Host-associated > Porifera > Sponge >...
AGGCTCGTGGAGAGTGTGAGGGGGTGGGTCTGTATGCGAGGTGGGTGGTGAGCGTGATGGGGTCGGGGTGGGTCCGAGCGTCGCAATGGTGACCGGGCTGGAGCGGTCTGGGAGAGGCAGGTGGTGGGGTGAGGTGGGAGGGAAGGCGGCACGCGCGTGGAGATGGTGATGGGGCTGGATCAAGTGGGGGACGTGCCGCGGGAGTGGGGGGATGAGGACTCGGATCGCCAGCTCGACCCTTCCGGCGCCAGTCCAGGCTGCCCGATGCCTCGCCAAACGTGGAGGGCGCTATTTCGCCCGACCGTACTTAGAGGATCAGATTGTTGAAGCCGTCGGCTAGCACCCACACCTACCTTCGCTGGGTGGGGGGGAAACATCGCCTCATTTCGCGGTTGCGGTCCTATGTGCCGCGTGACTACAGCAATCGCACATACCATGAACCTTTCCTCGGAGCAGCATCTCTTTTCTTGGAGCTTCAGCCGGAACATGCATACCTTTCCGACTTGAACGAGGCCCTCATCAGATCCTTCGAGTATGTTCGTGAGCGTCCTGACCTCGTGGCGCGGTACTTGGGAGAGCACCAATCACGTGATTCGGAAACATACTACTACGCCATTCGGCAGAAATACAACTACTTCAAGACGTTTTCTTGTGCTCAGGCCGCTCGCTTCATTTACCTCAATCGTACATGCTACAACGGCGTTTTTCGCGTCAACCAACAAGGTCGTTTCAATGTGCCGTATGGTAGACGTACACGCTTGCTGTTTCCCAAGCGCACCCATTTGACGAAGGTCAGCCAAGCCCTGCAGAATGTTGTACTCCGCAGCCTTCCGTATCAAAAGGCTCTAGAGGATGCAAAAGAAGGGGATTTCGTCTATCTTGACCCGCCCTACCCACCCCTAAACGGCACGTCGCAGTTTCGACACTATACAGCTCATCGATTCAACCTGTCGGACCAACAACACCTGGCCCGCCTTGCTCTCGAACTCAGAGATCGTGGTTGCTTGGTAATGATTTCAAATGCAGACGTCCCGTCAATACGGAAACTATACGATGGGATGTGCATAACGCGGTTACAGGTTACTCGTTCAGTCACATGTAAGAATGTCAAACACTCAGTCTCTGAGTTGATCATTACAACATACAACGCCAATGAAATGCTTGGGCACAGTCCAAACGGCGGTCGACGCCGATGAGGCGCGCTTGCGTCTATGACGAACTAGATGCTGGCTCAGCGACGGCGGAGGAGTCCTGGCATCTGGCGAATGAGGTCGGGACTTGGGACTCCGTTTCGCTTCCGCAGGTGAGTTCCACTCGCGAAGACGCCCCGCACGGCCTAGTGCCCTGCGTACGGCAGTCCTCTGCTGCTGTTTCCTGCTCCGAAGTGGGGGACGCGATCGCAGGCGCCCCTTTTGCTAGAGCCTTGATGCCTGCGTCTAAAGGAGGGGCACTGTGGTCGTCTTGAACGGGGAATGCGCAGTACTCAGTGGAACCTTGACGTACGGAGTTTTGGGCCGATATATTCGTGCAAGTAGCAAGGGGAGTCGCTTCATCCACTTTCACAATGGCGACAAGGGGCAGGTACGTGGCTAAGAAGGGCGGCGACTATTCGCTCGACATGCACGCGGATTCCGGTGAAGCACGCCGGGAGTATATTGACCGGTCAAAGAGGTACGACCATCGGTCCGTGCCGCCCGAGGAAGCGGCCGTTCTCCTGACGCAGGGGTGGACGGAGCACCGGCGGTTCAAGACCCGTGTTCATGTGCGTCGGGATCGGAGCCACGACCAGATCTTGGAGAACCGCGCTTGGTGTCTCCTATATAATCTCGGATACAGCGCGATTAGCCGGGGGCGGAATTTCCAAGTTCTGATTCGCCGACGTGGCGCGGACGATCTTTATAAACAGATTGACGTGTTGGCTCGCGATGAAGAGACCGTACTTGTGCTTGAGTGCAAGTCGCGCCAGGTCATGGGCAAACGAAGCCTCCAACACGATCTCGCTGAGTTTGCGTCGCTTAAAAGTCCCCTATCAACCGTCATCAACTATCACTATAGCTCGTCCGCAAAGCCCAAGATTGTATGGATGTTTGTGACGGCCAACATTGTATGGAGCGAGCCTGATTGGCAACGAGCCCAAGGACATTCAATTCGCCGGGTAACGGAACGCGAGCTCGGATACTATGAACAGCTTGCTCGTCACCTCGGACCTGCTGCACGGTACCAAGTCCTTGCCGAATTTCTGGCGGGCCAAAAGATACCTGCACTGGCGGACCGACAAGTCCCAGCGATTCGTGGAAAGCTCGGGGGTCAAACCTACTACAGTTTTGTCACCACTCCCAAAGATCTCCTCAAACTTGCTTTCGTCAATCACCGTACGCTCAACGATCCGAACGCGCTCCCTACCTATCAGAGGCTACTGACGAAAGCTCGGATAAACAAGATTCAGTCATATATCGAGTCGGGGGGCTATTTTCCGACGAACATTCTTCTCAACGTCAAGGTCCCGACGCGATTCGACATCGTCAAGGCCGACAAGGCTACGGGAGTGACGTACGGTTACCTCTACCTTCCCGATCAGTACAAGTCGGCGTGGGTAATCGATGGACAGCATCGACTATACGGGTACTCGCGCTTGTCTAACCGGTTTCTCGATGAGAATCTCTTAGTAGTAGCATTTGACGGTTTGCCTACGGAAAGGGAGGCGAAGCTCTTTGTGACGATCAATCATGAGCAGAAGTCAGTGCCGCGCACACTATTGGATGATCTGCAAGGGGACTTGAGCTGGGGTTCTGTGGTTCCGGGCAACCGGCTTGCGGCGCTGGCGGCCCGAGTGATCGGGCGGCTGAACAACCAGTTTGACGGCCCGTTCTACAATCGGGTCGTGCGGGAGGGGATTAGGGCCACACCCCAAACGTGCCTGACGATTCCCGGACTGCGGCTGGGATTGCATCAGTCCAAACTCTTGGGGGAGGCTGTTCTCAAGAACCACTATGCCCCTGGCCCGCTGACGGGGGCTACGGATGCCGATACAGTTGCACGGGCAGGCAAGTTCCTGGGTGGGTGTTTCGAGCACATTCGGAATGGAAACCCTCAGCTGTGGGATATGGGGCGAAATGGTTTCGTGTGCACCAATGTCGGCGTGCAAGGATTGTTGTTGCTCGCCGCGTCGTTGATTCGGCATCGGGAGGAGAATGAGGGAATTGATCCGATGGGCCTTTCGGCAGATCAATTGGTTGGTGAAGTGGAGGTATTCCTTGAGCCGATCAAGGAGAAGTTGCGAGACGCCGATGAGGCATGGGCGAAGAGCCAGCTCAACGTGAAGTACGGAAGCGGTGGGCGGCGGCAGTATCATTTTCGTCTTTGTCGCATGGTGCGACAGCTGGAAAGGGGGTTTTCACCGCCAGGTTATGACATATGGCGGGAGGAGCAGTCAGAGGAGCGAAACGAGGCAGCAGAGAGTCAGATCAGGGACATCGCGAAAGAGGTCCACTCCATAGTCTTCGGGAAACTTAGAGAAGTATATGGCGAGGACAGCTATTTCGAGGATGGTATTCGTGACGTCAAGGTGAGAGTCAAAGCATATGAGCGACAGCAAGAAGACCCGAAGCGGTTGGCGTTGGACAGCTACCTAGATTTTCTTGACTACAAGAACATCGTCTCGAGGAAGGAGCATTGGGCGATATTCAAAGGGGTGTTCGATATCGCGGAGCCTGGCGATAAGGGTTTGGCGAAGAACTTGAAATGGATGATTCGCATCAATGAACTTCGGCGAATCCCGGCTCACCCGACGAAGGATCGTAGTTTTACGCTCGAAGATTTTGCATACCTCGACTGGATCCACGGAGAGTTGTTTAGGAGAATAGGTTAGAGAGTAGATGGCCAATCACTTGCGCCTGAAGACGATTACAGAAACCTTGGCGGTGCAGCCAAGACAGTTGTTTGCGCCGGGGTCGGTCGCGCGCTGGGTAGCAGAGTCCAGAGCGGGGAGGAATTCTCAAGTCGCCGTCTTGGAGATTGCTGGCAGGGATTCCATTGCAGCAGGTGTACAGGCGTTCGAGAATGGTACAGCGACCCATTTCGTACCTACCGTTGTGTTCAACGGCGGGACTAGGGGTTGTCCCGCGGATCTAGAATTCGCATTGGGCGTGTTGGAGGCGCATGTACCGCCGGATGCAATTGGTGAACCGGTGTTGGTGGGGGATCCCGGTTTCTGGGAAGCCCTAACGGTTCGGAACCTAGACGTGATGATTCGGCACTTTGGCGTTTATCCAGGCGTCATCGCTTGTCATTTGTACGTTCATCTAGTCCAAGTGCCCCTATGCAGGCAGTTGCAAGTCGAGAGAATCATCACGGGTGAGAGAGAACGTCACGATGGGGAAGTCAAGCTGTCACAGACTCCAGAGGTTCTAGACACTTACGTCGAGGCACTAGGTGACTCCGGTATTGCGCTTACACAGCCGCTGCGGAGCGTGGAGTCCGGTGCAGCGGTTGAGGCAATGCTTGCTCCCGAGCTTTGGGCTGGGGGCGAGCGACAGCTTTGTTGTGTTTTGTCGGGTGGATACCGACGAGCGAACGGGGAGGTCAGCTATGGTCCGGGGCGCGATTACTCCCCTGAGGGAAACAGGAGGTATCTCAGGCAGTTTGCAGTCCCTTTTGCCATTGAATACATTCGGCGAGTCTGCGCGTCTGAAGATGTGGATGTCGCGAGGCTTTCCGCGGAGTACTCGGAGCGGTGTGATGTGGGCTCCAAGTAAAGAATGCCAAGTCTCCTTTCCCTTCTATGGGCCGTCAAAGCTGAGCTTCCGAGAGGCGGCAGAGTTCGTGCTACGGGAAGTGGGTCAACCGTTAAGGCCAAAGGAGATCGTCAGACATGCTTGTGAGGCTGGAATCCTCAGTACAAGTGGAAAAACCCCTGACCAGACGATGAAGTCTAAACTCTCCGTCGATATCCGGCGCTACGGGTCTCAATCGACCTTCAAGCGGACCGCTCCAGGCCGTTTTGGCTTGAGAGAATGGGAGGCGTATGAGACCTATCATGCTTCACCGTACGCCAGGAAACACACGGAAACCGTGCTGGTGGTGTCGCAAAGCGACGTGGCCGACGTCGTGCCAGACCAAGGGCTAACACTTGACCCAAGAAGGATTCCGGAGCTGACCTGGCGGTCTCGACCGTATGATCGGTCGGCTGCGGAGGACACGGAGTCCGTCCGGCAGCTCGTGACACTTGCGGCGGTCGTCGTAAAGGGCGATATTCTTACTTTCCGGCGATCGGGGCACAACCCCGAATCTCGCCTGCACCATACATGGGCCACCCTCTTCGGGGGTCACCTCCAACCCAAGGATCCGCACCCGCTGTTTCAGCCTTCTCCGGCACTATTCGTGACGGTGCTTAGTCAAAGAGAGTTGGAAGAGGAGCTGCGGATTGCCGATGACTGTCGACTAACCCCGCTTGGCCTAATTCGTGATGATAGCACCCGGCTGGGTCGGCAACATCTCGGTTTCGTGTCTCTACTTACCTCCGAGTATCGAATTGATATCGAACAGACTAGTTATTCACTTGATGGGCAGTACCAACCGGTCGCGACCGTTCGAGAGACGCATCGGCTCGATGATTGGTCCAGCATGGTGACGCAACACCTCACGGAGATCTACGGTGCAAGACCAAGGTGACTGGACTATTGTCGGGATAGTGGTGAGTGTTATACTCTCCGTCGCTAACGCCGCAACTGAAGCGGTGCAACCGCGAGGTCGTCGCATAGGCCTGATTGTGGTGATCGGAGCAGTATTGGTCAGCATTGTCCTTTCAGTGTATTGGGGGCCATCGCCATGGATAATCGGTAGCGGGGTATTGGTCGTCTTGGCCTGGGTGTTCTCTCCACGTGTCACGGGGCCACTCGCGGAGGCCATCGAACTATTGCGGGACGCGCGAACTCTCGGCGTTGTGCGACTCGAAAGGAGTATCGAAGACGGAGGTACAGATACTGATGCCATTGTGGCCAGCGCGACCGATAGCATTGATGTAGTGGCATTTGCAGGGTCAAAGTGCCTAGCGAGATACGAAAAGCTGGAGTCGATTGCGCGGGGCGGCAGAGGTTGTCGCGTTGTATTGGTGGATCCGGGAAGTGACGCAGTCAAAGAGCTCTCTGAAAGATGGGGATACGAAGGCAATCGGCTTGCGGAAATCATCTCGCAAAACCTCAGGGAAGTTAGATAGCTACAAGAGAAGGGGTGCCGGATTGACGTGCGTTTTGCGCCGTGTAACCTGCTTCGATTCCGATTGGTCGTAGTGGACAGAAGGAGGGCCTATATCAGCTATTATCGAGCTGCAACACGGGGACTCGATCGGGCACAAGTCGTGGTCGAGGCACCTGAGGGCAATGGATGCCCGTTCGTTTCGGAGCTGCTGGAGCTGTTTGAGGACGTTTGGAATTGTGGGAACGAAGTACCGTGGAGTGAATTTCCTCCACGGGAGCCGACACAGCAGGCGCACGCCTGACACGGTATCGAAGTTCGCCGACTTCTGGGAGATCGGGACCTCGAGGACCTCGTAGGAGGGCGTCGTGCCCTACTGTATCTCGAAGGTCTCGTACCAGGTTAAGTCGGCGCGTGATTCGGAGGGGCTCTTCGAGGATGCCACCGTGCAGGATCAGGTTCATCCGCGCCATCGTCCAGGTCGCGACATCCTTCTCCTGCCCGTAGATCGTCAGGCCGTTCGGCGCCGCGTCGGCGGCCTTGATGAGGAGCGACCCGGAACCGCACGTGGGATCGTACACGGTCTGGTCCAGCCTGGTGTCCGCCCCGATCCCGATCACCCGGGCCATGATGCGGGACACCTCGGCCGGGGTGTAGAACTGCCCCTTGCTCTTCCCCCGACTGGGTGGCGAAGTGCCGCATGAGGTACTCGTACGCGTCGCCCAGCAGGTCGTCCCCGTGAGCGCGGTTGGCGCGGAAGTCGAGCCCCTCGAAGATCCCGACCAGCTCCGTGAGACGGTCCTGCATCTCCTTCCCCTTGCCGAGCTTCGTCTCGTCGTTGAAGTCCGGGAGGTCGATCACGCCCTTGAGCAGGTGGTCGTTGGCGTCGGCGAGCTTGCCGATGACCTTGTTGATGCGGTCGCCGATCTCCTTGGTCCCCTTGAGCGCGACCATGTCGGCGAAGCTGCCCCCGGGCGGCACGGTGATGTCGGCGCACTCGTCGTCGGCCGCGTACTTGTCCGAGACGTGCTTCATGAAGAGGAGCGTGAGGACATAGTCTTTGTACTGGGACGCGTCCATTCCGCCGCGCAGCTCGTCGCAGCTCTTCCAGAGGGACGAGTAGAGGTGGGATTTTCGGAGGGGCATGGGGGTGGGGTGGGTGGCTCCATTGACGGGTGGGGTTACCTCGGGGCAATGACCATTACGGGCCGCCGGACCGAACGTCAAGATTGCGGTAGCGAAGCTCGGTTGTCAGAGGCCGCACCCGGCAGCGCATTTGTCTTTCCACAGGTGCCGCGAAACCCCGATTCGGCTACGCCCTGGATGCACCACCATGCAGTAGAACATGCCTTGACGGGACCCATTCTTCCGCCGTCCTTTCCCGCATCTCATCTGGGCTTCGCTCCCTCGCGTGCTCTCGACGTCACCTCCGATTGACATTATGTCATGTGTCGTTGACAGTTCCGGCGTCCTGACGGCTGGGGGCATGGCCGGACACTTCGGTTAGCGACCAATCCAACCCTAACGACGGGGTGTGACGATGACACAAGTAGTTCGCGTGCAGTACGATGGCGGCGAGGCGGAAGACGGCTTGATGTGCGCCGCGGACCTTGGCGGCGCCATCATTGGCATGGGCGAAATGGTGTCTGGCGCCAGCCAGATCGTGATAGGCGACGAAACGCATGTCCGAGCACGGGTCAGGACTGATTTCGGCGGCAACTCATTCCTCGTGGTATTCGAGATCGTCTCATTCACAGCCGATCTGTTGAGCAGCGTGGACAGCGTGGTCTCCCTGCTGGGCTTTGCCGAGAACTCCAACGGCCTGATCCAGACGTTGCAGTGGATCCGCAGCCGAAGGATCACGGCCATACACCGACCGCAATTCGACGATCCTGGTGCTTCGATGACCATGCGCATCGGTGAGGACGTGAGAGAGTTGTCCGTCAGCGATGTCCGCGCCCTCCGGGACGAGAAAACTATGCGGGGCATCGTGGGCGTTATGAAGCCCCTGATGGAAGGCAATGCGACCAGAATCACCATAGGACAAGGCGACGGCAGCATGGTTCCGAAGAGCGGCGATCTCTCGATTCAGCAGGAGGAAGCTGCCTACTTCAAGGAACCCGACTTTCCGGAAGATGATGTGACTACTCGGATGTACGAGATGATCCTCACCGTGGTCGTTCCCGTTCTCACAGGCGACTACATGTGGAGATTCGAGTGGAGCGGCAACATATTCACCGCCAAGATGGAAGACGGTGACTTCGTCAACAAGATCCGGGCAAACCTGGTCGACTTCGGATACGGCGATACCCTTCGCGTTCGCATGGAGACCGACGAGATCCTGCGAAAGGACGGCACTACCACGCACCGGCACAGAATCCTCAAGGTGCTCGCACACAAGAGGCGAGAGAGGTACGGCCAGATTGACCTACTTCCTCACTAGCTCAGCTCTAGGCTATAGACTAGCGGAGCTGGGTCTGGATACCACAAACTACGACAGTCGGAATCCTATGAGTGAACAAAAAAGGAGAATGCCGTGACTGACATTAGTCAAGGGATCATCGTTGGCGTGAGTGCTGGCGTCGTGACATCTGCCATTCTCGGCATCCGCAGTTGGCTTTTCCGATGGCGGGCCCGCCGAGAACAAGTGCGCCATATTCGACACCTTGTGGCCACGCATATGCAGACCATCTTACAGGCTGCCGCGCTTCCGCCGCCAGTCCAAGGAGAGAAGGGAATTCCAGCGGACATAGTGCGGTTTTCATATTTCCGGGCGTTTCAGGCCCAATTGGATGCTACTGTCTCGCACCGCGCATCGGCGCTATCCTACACTGAGACCTACTCCCTTCAAGAGATTACGAAAACCACTAGCAAGACCATGACTGACCTCACCCTCCAGGAACGCAAGGTGCTTCCGTTGCCCATGGCTGAGTCAATGTGGCACTGCTTTCGAGACTTGGAGTGGTTGGACCTGCCCAAGAAGGTATCTTGACTTCAATTCAACCATCACTTCACTGAAGCTCTCGCCCAGCGATTCTAGGCAGTGTAGAACTGATGGTCGGCTCGACGTGGTCATGCAGCAGGTCTACCGTGCGGGCGAGAAGGCGTTCGTCGACTAGGCGGGCTTGAAGTTCCAGGTGGTGGACCGGAGCACCGGGGAGGAACGAGACGCCATGGTCTTCGTCGGCGTGCTGGCGGCCTCGAACTACACGTTCGTGGATGTGACCAGGAGCCGCACGCTGCCGGACTGGACGATGTCCCACGTCCGGATGGTCGAGTTTTGGGGAGGGGTGCCGGAACTCGTGATCCCCGACAACGAGAAGGCCGCGGTGCACAAGGCACGAGCGCTAGGGAGAGTGACACCGGTGTCAGGCGCTAGGCTCCACCTCGATGCAACCATCGAAGACCTCAACTTCATGGCCCCCCGCGGCCTCGACCGATCTCTCATCCGTCGCGGCTGATCGCCTAGGGCCGCACGGACGGAAAGGGCGCGGATTCCCCGAAACCCGGTGACCACCAAGTTGTCATCCGGTCAAGCTGCCTCCGTCCTGGGGCGCAGTTCAATTCATGGCCTGCCTACTGGTCAGGTCGGGCCAACGAACTCGTTGCGGTCCTCCCGGAAAGCCGGACCAGATGCTGCGCTGCCGCGGCGAGGACCCGATCGCCACCAAGCACGGCCGTAGTGCCGGCACCGCTCCATTCTACCAGCAGCGCAACGCGGCCAGATGCCTATCTGGGTTAGCCCCGGCAGCCTGATTCCCTGGCCGTCAGTCTGCCCCGTTGCAACACCGCGCTGGTCGGCAGCGGGGCAAGCCAAAACGGCTAACCAGGACGGGACTGGGCCGCGAAACGAATCCGCGACAGGCCCAGCGCGGCCTCCAATGCCTTGGCGTCCGATTCCTCCACCACCGCATGCGCCTGCGCCAGCGCTACGTTCAACGCGCTCTGTCCAGCCTCCACGGCGTCCGGGTGGTCCAAGCACGGATCGTCTACGCACGGGTCGTCCCGCACCGCGTCCAACGCTGCCACCAGCCTCGTCCCCGGCTCCGCCCTTAGCGCCGCGTCCAGCGCCGCTGGGCACTTCTCCAAGCGCGCGTCCACCCATTCCCGCGTCTCCGCGTCCAGAGCGTGCAGCGCATTCGCCGCCTTCACCGCCGCGAACGCCGCCGCTTCCGCAGCCGCTCCAGCGGCCACGCACGCAGGCCGCCCACGCCGCATCCAACGAGGGTTGATCTTCTCCCGCCCTCCAACGCTTCCACACCGACCTCAACGCCTGTACTTCCGCTTCCGCTGCCTTCCTCCAAGCCCTCCACTCCGCCGCTCGGTCCGCCCACGGTCTTAGCGCCTTCCATGCCGCCAACGCCTCCGGCTCCTCTAGGTATGACTCCAGCGCCTCCCGGGCCTTCAGCGCTGCGGCCTGCAGCGCGGCGTGTGACTCCCTGCCCGCCACCTTCAAGACCGCCGGCATCTCTTCCACCACCCTTGCAACCCCCGGCGGCGGCTGGTTCTTGAGCGCCACGCTCACGCCCACGGCCGCCAAATCCCGCTTCTGCGCTTCCGCGTCCAACGCGGGTGCCGGGCGGCCTCCAAGAACACTACGCTCCGGCTGCGCCGCTCCGGCCATCTCCATGGCTTTCAGCGTTGCCGTCAGCGCCTGCTCCTCCCTTGGGTCCGGCCCCTTCTCCAAGCAGTTTGTCAAAACCTCCTTGAACTCCCGCCACGTCCTCCTTGCCGCCTCCCGCGCCAACCAACGTTCCTTCGTCTGGAGTTCGATATGACCCGTGATCTTCGATTCAGCCATTCTAGGCGCCTTCCTCCGCCATCAAGCCTCGCCCGATCCGGGCCGGTCGCGAAATCCACGGGCTAGAGACATGCAGAGATCATCGTGCGGGATGTTCCGGAGGTAGCTGGCGATCCAGTGCAGGATGGGTACGGCGGCATGGGTAATGATAGCGGGGAAATGCCACAGCAGGGCAGGCTGAGGGCGAAGGGACGGGCTTTGTCGGACGCCTGTTTGGGCGGAGAGCAGCGTACTCTCCGTGGCCACGCTTCGCGCGTCCCCGGAGGGAGCTGGCGGGAGGCTGTGCCCCCTCAGACCCCCCAACGCCAACGGCGCGTCATGAGTGCCGGACGCGCCGTGTGGGTGAAGATCCGCTCCAGCGAGGCGGAGCGTGCCGCGTGGCACGCCAAGGCGCGCTCGGCGGGCCTGGCGCTGTCGGATCTGGTGCGCTGGCCGGCCAGACGGCGACGCCGAGGCTGCCGAGGTCGTCGCGCACCCGGCTTCGAGCAGGTCTCCGACCACACCTCACGCGATGTCGATCTCGGTCAGAGCATCGCGAACGTGCTCGCGGGCTTCACCCGTAACCCCATACTGCCCGTGGGGTCACAAGGGTCGCGCCACCTCTACATCCAGCAGTATGGGGGAACTTTCGCCGCTCGTGATCGCACGGCGGCGAAAGCGGTGTTTGACGATCGCGTGTCGAGCTCTAGACTTCGAGTCATCATGCGCTATGGCGATGAGACGCCGATCACCCCGAGCACGGTGATCGGCGTCTCATCCAGCCGCTCAGAGGTAGCGGGCGAGGTAGTGCAAAAGCGAAGAAAGGACCTGCGCCATGAGGAAAGATACCACCCCCTGTCCCCCCTCCGAACCGGAAGCAGAAACGGATGCTCGCAACCCGGATCTTTCTTCCGGTGAGATGTGGGCCGTTGCTTTTCTCGTTGCCTTTTACCGGCGACGAGTGCATTGTCAGGGGCTAGAGCGTACCGAGGCTCCACTGTCGGCGACTATCGCCAAATTGGAGGGAGAGTCGGTGCTCGACAACGGCTCCCGGTTCCATGACCTCGCGGGCGCGTATTTGCCCCGTGACCCTGGTGAACAAGAAGCCTTCATCAAGCTGCTGAAAGAAAGGGACGGTTTAGAGAAGCGGCTGCTGGGGGAGGAGTACTGTGATGACCAAGACCCAGATATGTGACGGCTTCAGCCGCCGGATGCTTGATGGGCTTGGCCGATCCCCGAGCGCCCCGGACGAGGGCGGATTGCGCCGGGAGATTTACCGCGACCTCGCCAGAAAGATCTGGAAGGACCTCCAGGTGCCCCGGCCTCCAGCGAGCTAAGATGGCGGATCGGCTGCTGCGGCTGCCGTGGCCCCGGCAGCAGGGGAAACGGCGGTGTGTGTCCTGCGGCAAGTTCTACGTGAGGAAACCGTATGCCTCAGCTGCGATATCCGCGAGCGGACGGCGCGGGGCGAGAATCCGGCAGACATCGCGGTTCGCTTCGGGATCCCCCGGTTCCCCGTCGAGGCTGTGCTCGAAGGCGATTCTCACCCGACCCGTACCCCTCGGAGGTCTGTGATCGTCGCTCCTGGGCGAGCCTACAGCCCGTAGATTTGCCGAAACCACTCCCGGATCAGTCGTTTCCGCACGATCTGCGTAGCGATGGCCGGGAAGGCGAGGCTCATCGCTCGAACCCTCCCCCGCCACGCTCGGGGCCTCGGGGCCGGCGAGGCTGGGAAGGGGGATGATGATGCTCGGGCCGCTCTCCCGCTCCCTCGTCTCTTGGCGCTCCCTCATCCTCTCCCGCACTGCCCATGCGCGCCGCTCCTCGTCCAACAGCCCCCTTCGATAGGACTCGCGCACACCGCGCTCGATCTCCTGGGCGCTCCCGCCGTGTGCCTTGCCCAACCGGTCCGTTCGTCCCTGTGATTCCGGGCGAGATCCTCGCGCCAGCCCACGACCAGATCCTCCCGGCCCCGGACCGCGCCCCTATGGACCTCCGCTCCTCCAAGGTGATCGGCATGCTTCGGAAACCCCGATCGGCTTGTCGGAATCGGTGGTCGGCTTCGTCGGAATACGTAGCCAACTCAGACTCCGATCCTACCGAGGACATTGGGGGTGAATGACCGGCTTGGCTGAAGGAATGTCAGCTGGCGCTTACATTATGTCATGTATGGTTGACAAGGCCGGACCCTTGAGCACTCAGGCTGGCTCGACCCCGCTACTCTGGCACCGGCAGCGCCTTCACCCGAGGTGCCAGGATGCGGTGAAGCGCCTCGACCCGTTTCAGCAGCCAGCGGTACTGGTCGGTACGCAGGTCCCGATCCCCGAAGTCTGTCGGAAGGCGCCAGTAAATCTTGCGTTGCTGGGCGCCGGTGGGATTGTACCATTCCATCTTGTCGCTGAACTCGTGCTCCTCTTCTACATCGTGCCGGCCGGCGTTGAGCAGATCGAAGTAGTGATCGGTGTCCTGCCCGGTGATGACGAGTTCTGCCCTCAGTTCGTGACCGCCGGTCTCGGACCGTGTGGAGACCACACCGTACAGGTAAAATCCAGCCCGGCCGACTCCGCTGAGTCCGAGCCAGTTCTGTGGCTTGGGCGAGTTGATCTTGGTCACGATCTTGCCCTTGCGGGCCACAAACTCCGCGAATCCCTTCCAGAAGTCGAGTTGCATCTGGAGCGTTGCCGTCAGGGCCGTCGGTTCGATTCGCTCCTTGGTCCAGTCGTTCGGCTTTGCCACGACGTTAAACTTTGGAGCCGGTGCCGACTCTCCGATCTGCCACAGTTCGATTTCCAGGCCGAAGAACCGGGTCTCCGCCTCGGACACCTCGTTCAGCCAATCCAGCGCAGCCCGGTGCTGGTCCGTGAAGCTCTTCGCGATCCAGACAACCACTCGCGCGCCCAGATGGGCGGCATAGGTCAGCAACTTGCCGAGGTGATCGTGATCCGTGGACTCCAGCTGGTTTTCGACGACGACCTGGGTGCGGTCGTTGGAGTCGCGACAGAGGATGTCGGCCGAATACGGGCCCACGGCTTCCTCGCGCGCTACGAACTCCAGCGGCATTCCCAGCGCGTCGCCGAGGATCGCGAGGTTCTTCTGGTCAGCGAGCCAAGGGGTGAAGTCGCTCTCCTCGTTTGGCCACACCTCGCGCAGGTCCACAGGCTCGAGACGGCCGAGATCGGTTGTCGCCATGTGCGTTGATTCCTTCCAAGTCTGGCTTCGCAGCGGAGAATGCCGGGATAGCGGTTCGGTGTTCCGTAGCACGGCCAAGCCAACATATCGTCGGTGTCCGCGGAACGGCAGTGGAGGACGTACCGCTGGGCTGCGCTTCCCCAAGGTGATCGGCGTGGTCCGGAATCGGCGACCGGCTTGTCGTAATCGGTGGTCGGCATCATCGGATTCGCGACCCGTCATTGCAATCTTCCGCTCGACAAACGCACGTGGTCGGTTACGACGAAAGCAGCTTCGCCATCCTGCAAGATGGCTATGTAACCGTCCGCCTGATCGATGTACCCTGAAACGACCGTTAGGTAGTCGCCGACTGACACCGACCGAATGACCTCTGAGTCATCTCTCGGATACAATCTGACGACCGAGTCCTCTCGGACTTCGACTTGCCCAATCGAATCGAGCCTGCTCCACGCATCCTGTTGTGTGTGACTTGCACCAATCCGCAGTACAGAGTCGACGACAAAGTCGATGCAGAATTCGGTATCTTCCTTGGATGGCTGGGAATTCGAGCTGCCCCCCCAAACGATCGACAGCGCACCTGTCATGGCAACTTGCACATTGGGAGTCAGATCCAGGAATCGCCGATATGCCATGATGTCCAAGTCATGACTGAGAAGATCCACGCTCTGATTGAGTTCTTCAAGATGCGATACTACCCAATCTGTGAACTCAGTCAACGAACGCCGCAGTCGGTGGTCGATGGAATGGAATGTGGAAGATAGTGGTCCCCAATATCGATGACTGCCCGGGCGCGCTCGATGTACCGACCTAGCGTTTAGGTAGATGTGAAATCCGACTGCCGCACATTCCATAGCCTTGCGATAATCACCGGCTGCGACAGCCTCTTGTGCCTTGCGTAACCGATTCTCTGTCCGTCGGTGGCCAATAGTGGAAATGAGAGATGCGCGGGCAAAATCCAAACCGAGGGCGTCGCGGGCAATCTCGCTTAGGAATGCCCGCGCGCTCTCACGGAAGTGGGCAGCGTCCTCCTCGGAGACGGAAATACCGTGATGTTTGAAGGCGACCCGTGCCTTGTTCAGCCGGGAAAGGGCAGCTTTGTGATCCAAAACAGAACCGTATGAGTCACTCACCTTGTCTACCAGGATATCGAACGAGACTTGGGGACCTACGTTGACCTTGCCTGTCTCGGCTAAAACACGAAGAAAAGCCTCAATGGAATCTTGGAATAGCGAGGTGGCAAGGCCTGACGCATACGGGCCAGGCCCTCGGAGTGCGACTACGCCAGAGCGAAAGAGGAAGCGGGGAAGAGACAACCTACGGATCAGCATTTCTTGGTCCATGAGCAATTCGGTCCTACCTCCCACGCTGTCTAGGTTAAAGAAAAAGCCTCATCCTCTGCTCCAGCAGCGGCCGACTCAGAATCCCCGTCATATTCAGCACCTCCAGATTGAACCGGCCGTCACCCCCCCGCCCCCACCATTCCTCCGCCGCCCAGCCCAGGTTCTCGGCGGCGATCACGGCCACGTTCGTGCCGGCGCAGTCGGCTGCGAGCTGCCAGACCCTGTCCATTGCGGAGTCGTCGGCGTCCGCCACAACGACCAGGAAGCAGGCGACCGGATCACGCGAGTCGCGGATATAGCGCTTGAACTGCCTCAGGTGGGAGGGCGGAAACGTGTAGGCCGTCTCCGTGCTCTTGTTGTCCCACATCAACACGTCCCCGGCTGCCTTCCGACGCCCGCCGAACCGGATGCATCCGTCGGGGTGCTCGCTGCCGGCCATCTCCATCAGCTTGAGGCCCAGCCTTGATTCGAAGAGAAATCGGGTCGCCGCCTCGAATCCGTGCTCGATATCGAGGTCTTTCGTGATGATCTGGTTCGCCAGCAGGTTTGCGCGGTCACGCTTGGCCAGCTCCGGCAAGTACGCGTAGAAGCGCTCGCCGCGGGAGGGTTCCGGGCCGACTTCCTTCGAGATCAGGTTGGCGAAGTAGCCTATGATTCGTCGGATTCGCTCCGCCTTGTTGCCGCTCACCGGGACACCCGGAAGCGAGGAGCACAGCGTGCGTAGCTCCTCACTGGACAGGATGCCCAGCACGCGGCTGGGACTCAGGCCGGAGGAGATCACTCGGCTCTTGAGTTCCGACTTCGTGCCCGAAGAGGGAAGCTTCTTCTTGACCAGCGTCTGCTTCAGCTGGGTGACCGTAAGGGCGTCGAGGAGCAGGCTCCACGCATGCAGCCCGAGTTCCAGACCGAGGGCGTCCATCACGGAGGCCCGGATTTCGTCCGGAATCACGTAAGGAGCACCGTCGGCCTTGTTGCAGTGGAAGACGATGCCTCCCCACTGAAGCTTGTTCAGCACGTCGCGGCACTCGCTCGGCGTGTGCAGGACGTTGCCTCGCTGTGGGAAGTGTTCGAGCTGGGCGAGCACAATGCGGAAGACGGCTTCCGATAGTCCGAGGCTATCGCGGAGGGTACGCAGCAGGTTCAGCTCGCGGAACGTGATCAGCTTGTCGGCCAGGGCCGCCTTGAGCACGTCCTTCAGGATTTCGATGCGGTCAGGATCCTCATAGCGCAGGCTGTCCTCCGCTGCGGCGGCATCGAGCACGTCCTGCTCCAGGCTCGTCAGGCTCGCGACGATATCCTGCTCCGATGCCGACCAGTCGGGACGGTTCACGAACGCCTCCAGCATCAGTATCTGCCGGATCTGGTCTTTGAACGGACCGTCGAACTGTAGAACGGTGGTGATTCGTTTCCTGTCGGTGAGTTCCTCGACATTTCGCAGAATGATGTCCCGGGCCTGTGTCTCGTCTGGCTTCGGGAAATCCTTCGTGAAGCTGTCCACAATGCGTTGCAGCGGCAGCTTCGACATCTGCTTGATCGCATCTGCGACCTTCATGGGGGGTCTCCGTCGGGGTGGGGTAGGTGGTGTGGCACGGGCCTGGCCGATGGGTCTGACCAATCAGGATTACGGGCCGTCGGGATGAGGGTCAAGGACGGGCGGGATGCTGAGATGGGAGCGGAGCGGGTTCAGCGCCGGTCCTTGGCCAGCTGCAGCGGGATCACAGTGTCAACTACGCTTTCCATAATGTCATGTATGGTTGTCATTTCCGGGATCTTCCGCTGCTGCGCGCCAGTGGGGTTAAGACGCCAGTGGACTGTCGCACGGCACGACTTGCGCGGTAGTCGGGCAGCTCGGATGGCGTAGCGGCAGGCTGTCCCATGGCGCGGATACCCGACATTTGGCCTTGGCCCGAGCGGTATCCGTCACATTGGCCGCCAACCCTCCCAACTCCCGCCTGACGACCTTCTTGCTCCAAGTGGCCAGGACCGCGATCGTCTTCACGCTCGTGGCGTCGCGACACCAGATTCAGATCTTGATTGTCGCTGGACACGAAAGGGTCTGGTGAACATGCGTCTCACTTGGCGAAAAAGACAGTCGGAGAGCTTTGCCAACAGCACTGCTCTCGTGGTAATAGAGCTTCCAGCAGATGAACTGCTCGTCGAGGAGCCAGCCAGCGACGAACTCCAGGAAGAGCCCCGTCGCGTGACAGGCCTGTTGGCGCGGTCCAGGCGCTTGGCCCGCAGGCTCAATCCGGCCGCGCCGGCCAGGATAGCGTTGGGCAAGTCTGGCCGGGCAGCCAAGTCGGTAGTGGTCAAGCTTCGCCTGCGCAGGTTGGCTACAGCCATCCGGGAGTTCCGCAGAATCGGCTCGGCCGACCTTGCCCGGCTAGCACATGGCGTCGGCCGTGGAGCGAAGGGCGTGGGCGGTCGGATTGGCCGCATCTCACCGCGGGACGCGCGTAGCGTTCGAGCGGTCACCAGCATGCTTCGAAGTTTGGTCCGGAACATTAGTCCGAGCGTCGCTACCCATGTGGCCCGTGAAATGACTCAGTTGGCTCGGACGACGATTGCCAAGCTTGATCCGCGTCGGGTCGAGGATGCCGTTCGCCGATTTGTGGAAACAATCGACGTGGACGGCAAGGGAAAGACGGACAAGCCGTCTGGAGGTAAGAGGTCCGATCGGATGGCCAGGGCCGCCGTCAACAAGATCGGCCCTGAGAGAGCCGAGACGATTGCCGCCGAGGCAACAAGAGCTCTCCGGCGCCTCGTGGATCGGTTGGACCCGGAGCAGGTTGGCGATGTGATCAGGGAACTCGTGGAGGCTGCCAGGTCCGCGAACGACAAGAAGGATCGCATTCGAGTGGTTGGGTTCCTCGCGTCACTAGTGGGCGAGGTGGGGCGGGCTCTCAAGAGTGTCGCCAAAGATGTCGAGTTTCGAGATGTGGTCGTGGTGGTACTCGTCGTGCTGACCACCGCTCCCGAACTGCTGATTGCTGCGGGCGTGAGCGTCGCTGCGATCCGGGTGCTCACGACGCTATTCACAATCTTCGTTCAGGCGTTGCCGGACCGGAGATCACCCCTCTCTGCCAACACCCGCGAGACACGAGAGGATCGGGCCGCTCGTGAACGCGCTGATCGTCGACGTCCCAACTTCAACTTCAAGGAGATGGGGATTGAGCCGGGAACAGAGCTGCGGTTTAGGGATGACGAGACAGTGACCGTCGAAGTGGTCGACGAGAAACGCGTTCGAATGGGCGACGAGGAGTTATCCATGACGGAAGCGACGAGACGCGCACGTGAGATCGACTACGCGGTCCCACCGATGCCCCACTGGAGGACCCCGGACGGGCAACTGCTTGGCGACATCTACAACGCGACCTACTCGCCTACAGGTACGGGGCAATAGCGCCGCGTCCCGTCCGATCACCGGTCTCCGGCCGGAATGGGAGCAAGAGAACGATGACCGAAGAATTGCGACTCTGGTCGATTGGTGAATCGGGGGACGTTGAGCCGCTGAAACCGCTCCAGCAAATACCCACCGAGCTGGAGCTCGAGGAGCTCTTGGTGCGGCATCCCGACATGCTGGAACCCGGCCTCAAGCTGGTGGGGCGACAGACACCCACCCAGGCGGGCTGGCTTGATCTGCTCGCGGTTGACAAAGATGGCCGTCTGGTGGTCTACGAACTCAAGCGTGGCTCGCTTGTTAAAGAAGCCGTAACCCAGGTCCTGGCCTACGCTTCGGACCTGGACGCCATGACCACTACCCAGTTGGCGGCGCACATCGCTGACCGTTCGGGAAACTATGGAATCGAAGGAATCGACGACTTCGACCATTGGTACGGCCACAACTTCGGCGGTGACGACCTGTCGCATCTCCTGCCGCCGCGCATGGTGTTGGTCGGATTGGGCGTGGATCCCGCTGCCGAACGGATAGCGAGGTTCATTTCCGGCGGGCCGGTGGACATCTCCGTGATTACGTTCCATGGATTCGCACGTGATGGCGAGCGACTCCTGGCGCGACAACTGGAAGTGGAACCGGGAACGAAGCCAAAGCGCCAACGTCGTACCGTGTCGACCGCCGAGAGACGTGCAGCCCTACGGGAATACCTGGCCACTGAGGAATACGAGGCCATGTTCGATCAGGTCCATGCCGACATCAAAGGTCACCTGCCGAAGCAAGGTTGTTGGGAGCAGCCGGGTAGCACGGGCATCGGTTTTCAGCTCACAGAGCCTGACGACTCAACCGCGTGGAAAACCTACTTCGGTGTCTACGCCGGGTATCTCGGACCCGGCACGTACAGCGTTAGCATCCTGCCACAGGCGATCCATTGGGGTGGGGACGCCTTCGAAGGACTTGGTGAAAGTGTCGCTCTTCGGGACTGGCCACACGGAGGATACGTCCTTTCCTTCAAGTCGAGCGACGAGTGGGATGGCCTTCGACCCGCAGTGCTTGAGTTCGTCAACGCCGTGATGAGGAATCGCTCGGCCTCGGGGGAGGTTGGAACCTGAATCGGGGCCTTGGTGCCGGACGCGGCCACCTCCGCTGTCTCGCCCGGATCGGTCGACGAGGTTCTATCGCTTACACTGAGACGCCGAAAAGGCGAACGAGCAGAACTTGGACCATGCGGTCCCGATCCCGCCGTACCCCCTGAAACCATGCCGATCGATCAAGTCACCTCCTGGAAAGCCCAGATTCGTACCATGGAAGACGAATGGGCAGCGATCGCCGAGCGCCAAACGAGGGCACTCCTGGCCGACTGGGATCAGGCCATGTCCGAGATGCGTCGCCAGCACGACGGTCTGGTTTCGGACGGGCTGTGGGTGAGTGGACCGTCCGACTTCCTCGATATCATCGGTCTCGCTCGCGACGAAAACACTCATTCCCGCATGCTCGAGTGGCTCTTGAGGCCGACCGCACGCCACGGCCTCGGATGCGGGCTTGTCGGGCGCCTGGTGGAACACTGCACAGGTGAGCCGGCGTCCGCGCCGGTGGCAGTCGGGAAGGTGGCGTTCTCTGCGTGGCGCAATGGCAGAGAGGCCGACCTCGTGGTGTGGGGCCGGAACTTCACGCTCATCATCGAGAACAAGGTCGACGCGCCTGAGCAACCCGACCAGTGCGACGATCTGTACGAGAACTTCAAGAACGAGATCGAGCCGCTGTTCCTCTTCCTGACCCCGGACGGCAACCGGCCCTCCACGGCGACTACACCGGAAGCGCAGCGCGCGTTCAGGACTCTCTCGTGGCCCGAGGTACGCGCCATGTTGGAGGCGGCGTTGAAGGAGTCACGGCCCGCGACCGCCGCTGCCGACGCGGTCGATGTCGTCGGAAACTACCTACGCACGCTCAAGGAGCAGTTCGGATGAATCGGATCGAAAACGAACAGATCAAGTTCTACTTCGAGCACGAGGAGCGGATCAGGGAGTGGGCTGCCCTGGAGACCGAAGCCAGCAAGTTCGTGGACCGATTCTATCGCAGTCTCAAGGGCGATCTCGACGGGGCTATCACGGACGGGAGGATCGCCGACAGCGATGTCGAGTCGTTTCTCGTTGGAGGGAACTGGCCGGGAGTGTGTCTGCGGAGACGGGCTTGGCCCGAAGGCGACGATGGCGTGTATGTGAAGATGGAATGGAACCGCAAGAAGGGTTTCCCTCCCAATGGGCAAGTGGGCTGCGGAGTTGTGACGAGCGTAAAGCAATACAAGCGTCCCTTCACCAAGGAGGCACGTCCCGATTACCCGCATGCCTCGCAGGAATGGCCAGCCTACAGGTACCTGGATCCTCCAGCGGACAGGTTCTGGGAGGGCGACAACCTCAGGGAGTACCGTACTTACCTGGTGGAAGCCATTCTCAAGGCGTGGAAGGACCTGGCCCCCATCGTGGACGAAGCCATTGGTCAGCGGTCCAGCTGATCGGCACGCCGATCTCGGCCATCGCGGCCGAACCAGACGAGAGGAGCCGCAGGCCGTGACCCGCGGGCACCTGGTTGGTTTCGACGGATCCGCTTCACGGCACTGTAGATCTGCTCCGCGAAACTCCTGGCCATTCTCCGTGTACCGTCTTTCATGGGGAGACCCCGAGCACGTTGGCTACGGAGTACACCATGGACGGCTAGGGCGCGAGGAAGCTGGACTCTCTTCAGGAGGCGTTCATGAACTTGATTCTCAGAAGGTCCGCGATCCTGGCGTTGGCCGTCCTCGCGGCCGCGTGTGGAGACGACTGTGCCTACGACTCGGGCCTGTTCGGCGAGTCCATGACGCCACCTCCGCCCGCGCTGGATGGCAAATGGGAGGGGCGGGAAGCGCCGTTCACCACGAAGGATACCTACCCGTGGTGGCAGTTCGATGTGGAGCATGATGGAAGCAGCGGCACCTTCGTGACCGATCGCTCTTTCCACCAAGGTCCCCACGGGGACACGATACGAGGGAGGTTTCGTGGGTCTCACTGCTTTCGCCGGGATGAAGTCGATTGGCAGTTCGAGCTTCGGTACGATGCATACACGACGCAGTGCACTTTCAGCGGCAAGGTGTCGGGCGGCGACCGAATCGACGGATTGCTCGGCTGCGCGTTCGCCGATTCCGGCGGAAAGTACTGGAAGGCGCTGTACCTCATCCACGAGCGTGCGCGGAACTGAACCTTGGTGCCGAACTCGACGCGGGAACGATTTCGACAACCCGTTGGCTCATTCACCTCGGACCATCGCTACCTCGTCAAGAAAACACTGACGTAGTCCGCCGCGTCGTTCGCCACAGCGAAGTCGACCCGCCCATCGCCATCGAAGTCACCCGTCGCCAAGCCGTACGGGCTCCCCACAATCTCGATGCGCTGTAGCACGGGCGTGTCCCCTCCGACCAGCACGGCGACCTCACCACCCGCGTAGCTCGCGATCAGCACCTCGGCGCTGCCGGCAGGATTGCCCGCGGCCGAAAGCCGCCGTCCTCCTCGGCGACAAGGATGGCCACGTGGTCGGGATTCGGCGTGATCAGGTCCGCAAGGCCATCACCCGTCACATCGGCCAGACTCATGCCCCGGTATGGATCACCGCCGACGTCGATCGATGTCGCCCCCGAGAACGTGCCATCCCCGCGCCCCCGGAACAGCCGGATGGACTCGGGCGACCGGTCGTCGACCAGAAGGTCCGCGTGGCCATCGGAGTCGACGTCCTGCAGTCGAACGGCGTGCGGGTGCGGCGAGACGTTGACGCGGAATCTCGAGTGGTCCCGTCGTTCGAAGCCCCCTTCGGCAATCCCGAAGAGCAGCGTGACGTAATCCGTCTCGTGGTTCGTCACCGCGAGGTCAGCAAGCCCGTCCTCGTCGAGATCCGCGATGGCCAGGTCCACCGGATTCTCGCCGGCGGCACCGGACCAGGTCACTTCGAAGCGGCCGTCACCCTGCCCGGTCAACACGAAAACGCGTTGGCCGCCGGAAACCACGAGGTCAAGCCGCCCGTCGCCATTCAGATCGCGAGCCAGGATCGCGGTGGTGGGGCTTCCGACAACGGCGTCGAGGCGATGGAACGAGAGTTGGCTGGCGGCGTCAGCGGGAGGAGCCGAAAGGGCGAGGGTGGAAGCGAGGGCCGCGAATCCGAGGGAAGTCCGTGAAGTGGTTTTCATACCCTACGATCACCGGTGAAGTGAATGGACGCCAAGGCAGGCCATGTGGCGCCGAGCTGTAGTCTGCCCCTACGTCGGTTCGCACACGAAAGCGTCAACGAGGGCGGCGCGGAATCTCCAGATCCGCACCAAGGCTTCGTCCGTTGGCGGTCCGTCTTTGTACCAAGGCTGGCGATAGAGCCACCGAAGCAGTTTGCGATAGTTTTCGGGCTCTCCGAGAGTGGAAGGGCTCATCCGCGATAGCGCACCATACCCTTTCCGGGATCGCGCGTTGAGCGACAGCAACCGGTCCGGTCGCGCCAGCGTGAGCAACAGCGTCGCGGTCCCGTAGCCCACGTTGTCGATGTCTAATAGCCCCCGCATCGCGTCAACGGCGATGTCCGGGAACTCGTCGTCGTGAGCTTGACGAACAGCGTCCAGACTCGTCCTGATCTTCCTCTCGTTCCGGCGCACTGCCGGCCAGTTCTTGCGACCCATGGTTACCGGTCAGCCCCCACCACTTCAGATCCTTGCGACGGTAGCTACCCTTCAGCTGTTTCTGGGAGTCGACATCCAGCTCCGACCAGCGCTGCTTGCCCAGCAGCAGCTTGCGGCGGTCAGAGATGACCCTCATGTAGCTCCGACCTTGCGGGTCGACGACCGTCCATCCCCGCCCTTCGCCTCTCAAGTGCTCCTCACACTCACTCAGGGCTTGGCGGTATCCCTCTAGAGACAGCGGTCGGTGGGCGTCATCGTCGAGAAGATCTCTCGGGTCGGACACCGACCCAGACGTGATCTGCCGCATGTGTCGATGGGGCGGGCTCCGCTTCCAGTCTTCCGTGTACCGACGGATCACTTCTGAGACACGCGAATCCACCCGGCAGTGATCCCAGCGCTGTTGGAACCAATCGGCAAGCGCGTCGGCCCGGTCGCCGGGACCCACCTCCAACACGATCTCCTCGTTCGCGTTGGAGTGACCGCCGAACCCGGCCCTCGTAAAGTTGGCGCTTCCGATCCACGCCTGACGCACCACGATGCCGTTCCGGGGCCGTTCGAACAGGTACAGCTTCGGGTGGAATAGATGGTTTCCCTTCGGGACGATCCTGAGGTCGCCAGCGGTTGCCCATTCCGGCGATGCCGACCACCGATTCCGCCAAGCCGATCGCAGATTCCAGGCGATGCCGATCACCTTGGAGGAGCGGAGGTCCATAGGGGCGCTGGGTGTGGGGGTTGAAGGCGG
>Ga0209022_1001457_pt1 | contig 24305 bp, 20 predicted proteins | sample PinacodermPK_FD_187300 | JGI IMG/M metagenome (GOLD analysis project Ga0209022, IMG submission 187300) | Host-associated microbial community of the marine sponge Aplysina aerophoba from Gulf of Piran - sponge pinacoderm, lysed by proteinase... | ecosystem: Host-associated > Porifera > Sponge >...
ATCCCGTGTCTGGCGACACGCAGGCGGTGAACATGCGCCCGCAACGGCTGGCCAGCTGAAACACCTCGTGCGTGCCCGGACCACGAACAAAGTCTTTGTCTGTTCACAGCAAGACTGCGGCTATTCGTCCACCAAATCAGGAAACCTGACAAGACATGGGCGCATCCACCGGGATAAAAATCCTTTGGCTGTTCGCGTGACGGCTGTGGCTCTGCGTTGTCCCAATGCACCTGGCTGCAAACGCATCTGAAAATCCACAAAGGCCAGCGACCCTTGCGCCTGAGCCGCCAGGGGCTGGGACAAAAGGTTTACACCAACCGCCGCACTCCAGGGGCCTGGCAACGAAAGACGCTGCCGCGGTTGTGCGCGACACACGAGCGCTCCTTCTTGCTGAAATGTCCCCCTGAAGACCTGCTGGCACCGACTCTCTGATAAACAGCCGTGTTTCATGCCCGACAGCAAGAGTGCACAAAGAGAGCCACAGGACTCCGGACAGCTGCCACCAGCGCCAGACGCCGACCACAAGGATGATCCGGATAACACTATGGTCACCAGGCCGGTAACAACAGACGGGTTCTGCATTCAAAATTGCAGGCCTTCTCTGCTGGACATGCCCATGCTACATACGATCACACCTGCGTCCGCCCCCGCCGCAATGGCGCAAGCCGGGCCACCAGAGCGGGCCGGACACCGCCCGGTCACCAGAGCCATGACAGCTCGCTCAACCCGCCTGGCCGGCCAAACCGGCCGCCCCCCGGATAGCGGCCGGCACAACACTCATGCCAAACCGCCGCGCGCATCCCGCAGGCGCAAGAGGCCCACGAAGGTCCCGACCCAGGCGCGCCCCTTTGTCTGCCCACACGAAACCTGCGGCAAACGGTTCCCACAGAAATACAATCTGAACCTCCACCTGCATACCCATACCGGAGAGCGACCCTATGTTTGCAGTCAGGACGGCTGTAAAAAACGGTTCAATGTGAAATCAAACCTGGCCACACACATGAGGTCACACAGTGCAAACCCCAGCTATGTCTGTCCCTGGAAAAATTGCGGCACAAAAATCAGGTACAAGAGCTCGCTGAAAAGGCATATGTTCATCCATACCGGGGCCCGACCATGGCGCTGCCCGATGGACGACTGCGGCAAAAGTTTCGCCCTGAGCAACTACCTGCACTCTCATCTGCAATCACACGCTGGAAGAAAAAACTATTCCTGCCTGTGGGAGAACTGCGGCAAGACATTCGTACACGCCAGAACGCGCACCCGGCATATGCATGTGCATACCGGGCAAAAGCCCTGTGCCTGTCATTATCCAGGGTGCCATATGAGCTTCTGGTTCCCGTCCCGCCTCAGAGAGCACCAGCGCACCCACACCGGCCAGAGCCCTTGTGCCGGCCCCCGGCCCCACTGTGACAAAAGGTTTGCACCAAGGTACCGACTCCGGAGTCACACCCGCAGCAAAGACAAGAGCTATCGCTGTCCGCTTGAGACTTGTGCCTGGCCGTCCCGAGCAGGATCCTCCCTGCGGACACCCCGGCGCCGCCACAGGGACACGGCCTCTTCCCTGTGTCCTGCCCGCAAGAGCGGGAGGACAGTCTCCCGTAACAAGATGCCCGCAACACGCAGTCAGGTTCGCGCCGGATTCATGCCAGGACGCCGGCCGGCCCGTCCCCGGCGTATCAGCGGTGCCTCATACAAACAGCGGTCACGCAACAAACGCCCGCGCTGGCTGGCACGCGGGCGACCCAGGCCCGCTGCTGCCCAGCCCCTCACTGCATCCATCACCACCGGCCAGCTGAATGGGCGCCTGCCAACAGCCAGCAGCCACAGCAGCCTGCCGGCCCAGGAGATCGCCTCCCGGGGCCACGCAAAGCACTACCGTTCTGTTATCGCCTGGGTGTCCGGCGGCGTTGTGTATCTTCCATCCAGGCTGCCAGCAGGGGCCGGCAGGCCGCGCCCGGCTGTGCGCAAAGACAGCTCATTTCATCGGACACAAGCGGTTGCGCACCTGAACCAACAGCCTGTCCCCGCCCGTAACAAGGGAGAACGGGCCACAGGCGTCCGTCAGTCTGATGACTGCAACAGATGACGGGGGCTCTACAGCCGGTGCCCGGCCGCGCCCGACCGCATGGCGAACCAAGGTCGCGCACCAGCCAGACGGGCAACGGGTGCGCCCCCCCCGGTGGTACGACCTGCCGGGCTGGCCACCAATAGCCCAGTACGCCATGGCTGTGACAGAGGGCAGATTTGTCTGGCCCTGGCAGCTGTCCCCGGTTGTGCGGTCTGCCGCCCCCGTCCTCCTTGTCCTTCCTTGCGTTGCCGCCGATGACGCTGATATTCCTGCATGGGTAGCCAGGCGCTGATTGCCAGGCTGTCTTGCCGGACAGGAGCTGGCCTGGGCGCCGCCCGGCTGCGAGTAGCCGGACGTTTCCGCCGCCTGATGTCCGGTGCAACTACCGGGCCGACGTCTGGCTTCGCACCCAGCCCGGACGCGTCTGCAACAGGGCATCGCCCCTGCCTGTGCAGGATCTCTTTTTTTACAAAAACTGGTGCATCCTCCGTATATGAGCGGACCTGGGTGCGGGCTCTACTGTGGATGCGCATATGCCGTTCCAGATTCTTTTTCCGATTGAAGGCTTGTCTACAGCCCTCCTGTGAACAGACAAAGGGCTTTTCTTCCTGATGGCAAAGCCGGTGCAACCTCAGGCCACCACCTTGGGAAAATCGTTTGCCACAGTCCTCGTAGGTACAAACAAAGGCCCTGGCGCCGCTATGAAGATACAAGTGGGATCGCAGGCTGGCGGACTGGGCGAACTTTTTACCGCAGTTCTCGTGGGAACAGACAAAGGGCTTTTCGCGGGTATGGGAGCGCACATGCTCCCTCATGTTTCCCGCTGTCGAAAATAGCCTGGCGCAGCCCTCCACTGGACAGACAAAGGGCTTTTCCCGTGCGTGGGTGCGCAAGTGCGATTTGAGTCCGCTCGATTGCACAAACCGTTTGTCGCAGTCCGCGCGGGGACAGACAAAAGGCTTTTCGCCGGTATGAAGACGCCAGTGCTCCTTCAGGTTGCTCGCCATCGTAAATCGCTTGCCGCACCCTTCGTATGGACAGGCAAAGGGCTTTTCTCCAGTATGCGAGCGCAGATGGACTACCAGCGTGCTGGTATAGGCAAACAGCCTGTCGCAGCCCTCCCATGGACAGACCTGTCTCTTTAGCAATGTGCGGCAGCGCGGGGGTCTGGCCGGACGGACACGCCTGCGTCCTCCTGACACGGACGGCTCCTTCGACCTTGCCGTTGCCAGCGGACACAATCGCGACCTTCGGTGACCTGTTCTTTGGGAAACCCTGTGCATCAGAAACCTCGCAGAACCCATCAGTAGCGGGGGTTGGACCGCCGGCACAGTCTGTGTGTCCCGGCAGCCAACCAGACTGTCAGCCCGGCCATGCAGCCACGGACCTGTAACCGGCGACAGTCTTGTCTGTGTCTATGACATCCAGCGCCCTGCCTGCCCGCTCAGCGCACGAAATTTTCACGTCGGGTCCCGTCCAGAAGAAGGTCCCGGAAAAAAGCGTCTGCCTCCTCAGCCGATGGTGCTGGCACAAGGTCTTCGGGCACTGCGCCTGCGCTGTGCCATGGCCGCAACAACAAGAGGCGTTCCTCCTCGTTGAGCGGCAACAGCGCCTGGCTCATGACGCCATCACCAGCAAGCCTCGCTTGTGCCAGGCACTGCAACTCCTCCCAGGAAACCGACAGCGCGGGGAGCAGGGCGTCAGGTGCCAGCCATGGGCCAGCTGACATCTGATACGGCTCGCCTGCCCCCGTCCTTTCGTCGAACGGCCTCCCCTGCTGGCTCGCTCTGCGGGCCTGGCCACAGCGGCCATCCCCCCCGGCACGGGTGCCGAGCGCAAAGGGCTGCGACACTTCCCCGCTACGCGTGTGCACCGATCCTTGCAAGCGGCTGCCCGGGGCAACCATGCTGTCACCACCGGGTCCCGCACAAGCTGAAGCTGAAGTTTTGTTGCTGTGGGGCCTGTGCGGATGCCGATACCAGTCGGTTGTTTGTCTGAGGACAGTTCCACAGCCGTCAAGCCCGCACACACAGCGGAAGCTTTTGTGAAGATGCCGGTGAGCTGTCTGGTTTCCGGATTGGCCAAACCGCTCCGGGCAGTTGTCGCAGGGACAGACAAAGCGGTTTTCTCTGGCCCTGGTATGAATACGCCGGTGCGCAATCATGTTGCTGGCACGAACGAATCGCCGGGCACAGCCCTCCTGCGGGCACACAAAGGGTCTTTCTCCGGTATGGGTGCGCAGGTGCCGTGTCAGTTCCAGCTTGTTGACGAGCTTTTTTCCACAGTTTTCATAGGGACAGACATGGCACTTCTCTCCTGTGTGGCGACGCTTGTGCATTGCCAGACTCTTTGGTTGGACAAACCGTTTCGCACAACCCTCGTAGGGACAGATACAGCGCTTTTCTCCCGTGTGGCAATACATATGCGATGCCAGACTCTCCAGGTTGAAATAGGTTTTGTGGCACCCCTCGTAGAGACAGGCAAAAGGCTTTTCTCGCGTGTGAAAACGCCTGTGCACTACCAGACCGCCTGACTGGGAAAACTTTTTTCCGCACCCCGGCCAGCAACAGACAAAAGGCTTTTCTCCCGTGTGCAGACGCAGGTGCAATGTCCGCACGCCGGCCCGGGTAAACCGTTTGCCGCAGTTCTCGTAAGGACAGGCAAAGCGTCTTTCTCCGCTATGCGTGCCCATATGCGTTTTCAGACGACTCTTTACGAAAAACCGTCTTGCGCAGCTTTCCCATGGGCAGATCAGGCAATTTTCACCCGTGTGGCTACGCACGTGCGCTGTCAGGGAGACCGGATGGGCATAGTGTTTGCCGCAACTCTCGTAAGGGCAGGCATACGGCTTGTGCCCCCTGCTGCCACACCGGTGCTCCTTGAGCCGACGCGCGCTGTCCAACGGCTGTTCGCCATTTTGTTGTGCGCAAGCAGGAAGTGTTTTCCTGGTTTTACGGCCGCGCCTATGGCCGCTTCCCCCGCAGCCGTGTGCCGTCCCTTTTTTACAGGCTGGATGAGGGCTGTCTTCTTTGATAGCAGCAGCGTGCCAGACACCCCCGCCTTCCCCTGCACGCACAAGCCCTGCCTTTCTTGCTGACGACAGCCGGCGCGATTGCGGCCTGGCGTGATGCGTTTTTGTCTTGGGTACGAGCATCGGAGACTCAACGAATAACCGGTTGTAACCCTGGGACAGCAGCCAGGCCCCTATGACACCCGCCAACCAACACCCCTGTCGGCTTTGCTGTCCAGATCCTGGCGCGCGCCTGAGGCTTTTGCTCCCGCAGCATTGCGGCAACAGGCGCGCACAAGACGCCCGCCACCTGCTGTTTCAGCGCGCTTCAACCGTCTGCGCCCGGGCCCGCGCCATGGCAGACGCATGGCTGCCAGCACGGGTTCGCGCTGGCAGTCGCGGCCAGGGCTGGCTGATATTCTCAGCCGGGGGTAATACCCACAGATCCCGGGACAACACCTGCGCGCTTTCCCATGGTCGCCGAAGCAGGGGCTGCATCGCCTCAGCCAGTGCCTGCTGCGGGCTGCGTATAACAGAATCGGTACAGGCCCTTGCCTGTCCCAGACGCTGCAACTCCTCCTGGGACAGCCGCAGCAGCGGAAGCAGGACGCCAGGCCCCTGCGCTGGCAGCGGTTGTGGTGCGCCCGGTGGCATGGCTGGCGCCTTTGCTTCGCCAGCCAGTCTTGCGGTCGTACGCCCCCACCGGGTACAGCTGCCTGACTTTCTCAGCGAGGTTCTGGCCCTGACATAGCCTGGCCCTGGCACAGCGAACCTCGGCGGCGGTGCGGGCCGCTCGCCAATCCCGCCCTTTTTCCCCGGTGCGCGCACATATTCTGCGGGGCCGGTTGCCTCGCCATACTGACACCTGGCCGGCGCCGACCCCGGGTCTGGCACCTGTCTGGTCTGTGCAGTGAATGCGTATGGAGCAGTACCGGTCGGCTTGAGCCCTGTGTTCTTGTGCGCACTCCCAAGGCACGCAAACCGGACCCTGTGGTGGCACCGATGAACGGCCATATCAGCGGGTTGGGCGAACTTTGTCCCACAGCCTGCACAGAGGCAGATCAGGGGCTTTTCTCTCCCGTGACGAAGCTCGTGTATTTTCAGGGCGCTGGACTGGGCGAAGTGTTTCCCGCAGCCCTGGTATGAGCAGGCAAAGGGCTTTTCTCCCGTGTGGCGACGCAGGTGCACATTCACGTTGCTCATGGTAGAAAACTTCGTGTCGCAACCTTCCCATGGGCAGGCAAAAGGCTTTTCTCCGGTATGGCTACGCAGGTGCACAACCAGACCCGCTGAACGGACAAACTGTCTTGCGCAATCCTCGTAGGGGCAGGGCTCAGACTTTTTTCCCACATGAACATACGACACGTGCATTCTGACGCCGCTCCGGGAAGAGAGCCGCTTGCCACACGCCTCCCACGGACAGACAAATACCTTTTTTTCGGCGTGTGCCGCCTGCCAGTGCACGGTCAAGCTCCCTGACTGGGTGAACCGTCTTGCGCAACCCTTGTAGGGACAGCTAAAGGGCCTTTCTCCCGTGTGGATGCGCCGATGCGCTCTCAGCACGTTGGAGCGGGTGAACAGTTTGCCACAGCCCTCCCAGCGACAGACAAAGGGTCTTTCTCCGCTGTGCAGACGCAAGTGCGCTGTCAGAGACTCTGGCTGGCCGAACCGGCTGGCACAACCCTCCCAGGGACAGACAAGAGGCTTTTCTCCCGTATGGGTGCGTAGATGCAATCTCAGCCTCCTGGGCCCGATGAACTGTTTTCCACAATCCTCACGGGTGCAGACAAAGGGCTTGGCTCTGCTACGACGCCGCATCGACTGCCTGCTGTTCTGACTACCCGGATCTGTGGCTGCCACCGCTTTTTTACAGTCGGGACGAGGGCTCATCCCCCCTTGCCTGGCAGCAGAGTACCGTCGGACGCGCCGCCTTTTTCCTGTTATGGGAAGCCCGTCCCCGGGTTCGGGCGAGCGGCGGCCAAGCCGCGTCTTGTGATCTGTTCTGGCAGGTGGTACGTGCATCGGAATGGGGTCGCTGACCAATAGCAGGGCCTGGACACCAGGCACAATCTGTCTGAGGCCCCGCAGCTGACAACCTCGACGCTGTTTCCATCCAGGTACACCAGGCACAGACCGCCCGTGGAAACTACGGGGTCTGTGTATCCGGGCCTTGCCATGGCCGCAGGAGTAAAGGGCGCAATACAGCGTCCAGCACCAGCGGCGCGGGTGTCGCCAGCCATGGCATCGGACAACGTAGCTCTTCATCCAGGAGCAACAGGACCAGCAGCTGCCCTTCATACTGCTGCTGCCGGCCGCACCGCACCTTTTGTGCCGCAGGAGTGCTCCAGGATTCAGACCCGCGTGTCTGAACAGTACTGCGTTGCCCTTCAGCAGCGGCACAACTGCGCTCTCGCGGGGCAGAGCTTGCGCCACATCTTGTCTGCGCGGCAACAACAGACCTGTCCCCCCTGCCAATGCCCGGCTGAGCCGGCAGGATGGGTTCCGTTGGCAAGACTTCGCCAGCGTTTGTGCATGAATCGGCGGGCAGCTGTGTTCCGGGGTGGACGCGCATGGCAAAGAGGGGCGCACAAGAGCGCCATGCCCACACTGCCAGCCGCAGCCAGGCGAAAACCTGCAGCTTGCCCGTCTGGACGTCGCCGAAAACACAGAGGTTCTGGCACAACACAGCCCCAACCTTGTCTCAAGGTGTATCCAGTAGCTCTCATGGGTCTGGCTCCCGGCGCTCACATCTCACAGCTGCACCTGTTCGCCCTGTCAGTCCCGGCCAAGGCGCATTGATGTCCTGAGCCGATGACGATCGAGACAGTTCCGGAGCCTGGGCGTCCGAACCTTGCCATGGCCGCAGCAGCTCTGAGAGTAACGCATCGTTCACCACTAACGGCGCGGCCGTTGTGGCCAGAGGCTGTGTCAGACGGTCCAGCTCAGCATCAGATAGCGACAGGACCGGAAGCATGACATCAGCACCTGCTGGCCTGTGCCGCTGTTGTGGTGCGCCCGCCGGCGTGGCTGGCAGGGGCCTTGCACCGGAACCACTGGCGACAACCGATGGCCCTGGCCCGGGGTACAAACGCATGGCCTGGTCACCGCAGCTGCGCTGCCCGCTGGGCATGACGGCAGGGAGGTCCGGCGGCTGGGCCGGAAGGTTACCGCTACCACCCACAGACCAGCAGCGTCCTTGCGCCACCGGCGAACGCTGCTGTTGATGCCCGGGTGCCCGGGCATGGCTTCCCGGGTCTTGACCTCCGACAGGCCATAGCCGCACAAGGGCCCGGGTGGACAGCCCCCTGCGCGGACGTCTTGCGTCACCAACGGCCTGACCTGGACTTGTGTTCAACCCTGCCAAAGGCGCGCCTGGCCTGGGGATACCCGGGTGAACCGGCACAACAGCTGTCTGTACACCGCCCGCGCCAGGCGCCTTGCGTGACCGGACAAAGCACCTTGTATCGCCATGAACAACACGCGCATGCCGGTTCAAGTGGCCGCGTGTTTCATAGGCTTTGCCACAGCCCTTCCAGGCGCAGAAAAGCAACTTCCTGCCGGCGTGACCGCGCAGGCACACATCCCTGTCGCGCGCATAGGCGTATCGCTTTGCGCAGCTCTCCTGTGGGCAGACGAACCCTTTTTTTCCGGTGTGAATACGCAGGTGAACTTTCAGACTGCTCGATTGGCCGTAAGTTTTTGCACAACCCTCATAGGGACAGACAAAAGTTTCTCCTGTATGGATCCTCAGGTGCCTTACACGTCCGAGCAAATCGGCGAACGCCTTGCCACAGCCCTCGTAGAAACAGATATAGGGCTTTGCGCCGGTGTGATAACGCAGATGTTGCTGCACATTAGCCCGGACGGAACACCGCATTGCACAGCCCTCGTAAGGGCAGGCATAAGGTTTTTCGCCGGTGTGAACGCGCAGGTGAACTTTCAGGGCACTGGATTGGCAAAACGCTTTGGTGCAGTCCCCGTATACACAACGAAAGGGTTTGTGCCCAGCGTGTCTGCGCAGGTGCAATATCAGCTCCGATGAACGGGCAAACGCCCTGGTGCAGCCTTCCCGTCGACAGACAAAGGGTTTTTCGCCGGCATGGAGACGCCTGTGCTGTCTTGCGCCCGCAGTGCTGAAGTAGCGTTTTGGGCACCCCTCCACTGGACAGACAAGCGTTTTCCGGCTGCTGTGGGATCTGAAATGGTATGTCCTGTCGCTGGACCGGATGAAGGATTGCTCGCAGCCCTCGTAAGGACAGACAAAGGGTTTTTCACCAATGTGGCAACGCCAGTGCGCCCGCAGGCTGCTGGCATGACCGAACCGCTTTTGGCAGTCTTCCCGTGGACAGCAAAAGGGTTTTTCGCCGGTGTGGTGACGCAGGTGTACTTTGAGTTCACCAGATTTGAAGAACAGGCGCTCACAGTTTTCATAGGAACAAGCAATGCGTCTGTCGCCGGTGTGGGTACGCAAGTGGTCCCGCAAGCTGCTTGCGTGAGCGTACCTCCTTGTGCAGCCTTCCCGTGGGCAGCGAAAGGGTGGGCCACCGGTGCGGCAACCCAGATGCGATGCCAGAGCAGCGGAGCGGACGAGAGCTGTTGCGTAGTCAGCGTAGGGACAGGCAAAGAGCTGTTGGTTGGCATGGCGACGCAGCTGCCCCCTCCGGCTGGCTGGACAAGCATCCCGCCTGGCCGCGCCTGGCAGCGGACAGCCCAGGTACTTGTGCGCTGGCTGGCTGCGCTGTTTTTTGGTCAGATTCCATCGGCACGCCATCCGTTTTTTACAGCCAGCATGAGAGCAGGGCATCCCCTCCGGGTCCGCAGCAGGCTGTCGGACAGGCCGCGCTCCTGCCGGCCTGCCGGCCGGTGCCGCTGACACAGGACGCAGTCCCGATCCCTTGTTTGCTGTCACTGGAGATGGTCGGTTCATCGAGGGTCACCAAGGCTCATTGCCATCCTCCCCGCCCTGAAGGACAGAGAGGATGGCAACGGCCCTCATCAGAAAGTCGCACCCGACGCGTCTTCGCCTTGCCAGGGCTTCAGCAGTCCTGCGAGAAACGCATGGTCCTGCAACAGCGGCGCGATGCCTGCCAGCGAGTGCGTCAGGCCAGCCAGCTCCTCATCGGCGAACGACAGGACGGGAAGCCCGCTGCCAGAATACAGGCCCGGGCTGGGCTGTCGCTGGTGCAGTGCGCCCACTGGCATGGCCGTTATTTGTCCTTGCCCGGGGCTCGGGCTCATGGCGCAGGCCCCCCGGCTCCCGTGTTGCACGACTGCGGCAGCAAGAACATCTTGCCGGGCGCAGAAGACATCCCCGCCTGTTCTGGCCACAGCCTGACACGGCGTCCCTTGCAGCGCAGGCGGGTGCAGCCCCCCCCGCCGACCCGGGTGTGCCCACGCCAGCTCACGGCCTTGCACCGGCTCAGCCAAAGACCTGTGTCCTTCAGCAAGGCCCGGATGCGCCGGCACGACAGGCGGTGCAACCAGGTCTGCTGCCTCGTCGTATGCCGGAACAAGGGGCTGCGTTCTGCCAGGGATGCGCGTCTGTCGTTCCGGACAATTTCGTCGTCTGCAGGCTGTTGTACAGTCCTTGTGCACGCGGCCAGCTGTTTCTGGCTGGGCATGGTGGCGGCGCTTGTGTTTATTGATGTTGCTCGTGGTAGAACATCGCGTGACGCAGCCCTCCACGGGGCAGCCAAAGGGCTTGTTGCCCCTGTGGTGACGCAGGTGCGCGCGCAGATTCCGGAGCCGTATGAACGGCTGCGCGCAATCCTCATAGGGACAGGCCGCGAACTGGCCGTCGCTGCGCACATACAGATACACCCTCATGCTGCCCGCCTCCATGGATTGGCCAAGGTCGCTGTACGCCGGGTGTCTGCCGGTTTTCTTGCGCGCATGGCAGCGCCGGTGTCTGGCCAGTTGTCCGGCGCAGACAAAGCGATGGCCGCAGCCCTCGTGCCGACAGAAAAAGGGCTTTTCGCCGGTGTGCGAACGCCGGTGCACACTCAGATCTCCGGAGCGTATGAACGCTTTCGTACAGCCCTCCCAGAGGCAGACAAAGGGCTTTTCGCCAGTGTGGGTACGTCGGTGCACAATCAGATCGGTGGATCGGGTGAACGCGCTGGAACAGTCCTGCCAAAGGCAGACAAAGGGCCTGGTGCCGCTATGGGTGAGCAGGTGTTCCCTCATGGTGCTGTAGTGAGTGAACCGCCTGGCGCAACCTTCCCATGGACAGACAACCGTTTTTTCCCCGGCGTGAGCACGCAGGTGGATTTTCAGCGCCGATGCTGCCAAAAACTTTTTCCCGCAGCCCTCGTGTGAGCAAACATGGCCCTTGTCACTCCGGTGGTAACACAGGCGGCACCTGTCCGCGCGCCCATCGCTTGCTCCACAGCCTTGCTGTGGACAGGTCCGGCATTTGTGGGTACGCCAATGACCGGCCAGACAACCGGGCCGGGAAAAAGATTTTGTGCAGTCCTCGTACGGACAGACAAAGGGCCTTTTGCCAGTATGGACGCAGCGGTGAGCTCTCAGCTCGGCCTCACGGCCAAATCTTTTTGCGCAGTTTTCCTGTTCACACACGAAGGGCCGTTCGCCAGTATGGGCGCGCAGGTGCTCTCTCAGCGCGCTGGGGTAGCGCCACACTTTTGCACAGCCCTCATACGGACAGACACAGCACTTGTCGCCGCCCTGTCTACGCGGTTTCTTGAGCAGATGCCGTTGACACACCACCCCTTCCTTAGAGTCTGGACAAGGCCAGGGCACGCCCTCGCGCACACCAGCCAGGCGGGAATTTCCTCCCGGTTTCGCTGTCGACAGAGGCTGAGGTCGCGACATGCTGTGACCCATTGGTATAGACGATGGCTGCATCAAACACCCTCAAACGTCAGGCAATCAGTGGGGGTTGGACAGCAGTACCTTGCTGTCTGTCGCCCAGCTGCCAACGAGCCGGTCAGCTCTGCTGTCGGCCGCTACCCGTTGAAAGGCCCGCTGTGTATTTCCACAAGGCCTGTGACAAAAACAAGCGCACACAACAAACGCCCCCCACAGTCAGCAACAAGGCTACAGCCAGCAAAAGGACACAGGTGAGACAACCAGCGTGGTGCCTGTAATACCTGACACCCTTGTCCGCGCCGGTGTCCGGCCACTGCCCTGCGCCACAGCTGCCCTCATCTGCCCTCATCTGCCCTCATCGGCCCTCATCGGCGTCAGAGCGCGTTCCTGTCCCCGGTCGCCAGCGCCAGCATAAAGTCCAGCTCCGCTGTCCCTGGGTGTTGCCATGGCCACAAAAACGCGGACAGTGATTCATCCGCCAGCGGTAACAGCGGGGCAGCGCTCCCCTCTCGTGAAAGGCGGCGCAACTCCTCATCAGATAACGACAGCAGGGGGAACAGGATGCCAATATCAAGGCCAGGGCTGCGCTCTTGTCCTGGTTCCTCCAGGGGCATGACAGCCAGGTGGGCCTCGTCAGATAAACAGGCGACAGACGACTGATGTTCCCCCTGGTGGGGCCACAAGGGCTGGCCATACGGGCCATAGTCGCCCTGCCCCGCCCCTGGCATCGCAGGGCCAGACGCTGTCTGGCCGCGGGCAAGGTCTGCGGCTGTCGGGCCCTCAGGCAAGTGCCAGAGTGTTTCGTCCGCAGGGGTGCACGCATATTCATGCCAGCTTGTCTGTGCGCGGCTGCCTGCACTTTCCTCTTTCGCCGGACCCGGGCCGGGGAATTTTTCGCTACGCGTGCGTAGCTGTCGGCGCAGCTGCCTTGCCACTACCTGGGCCTTGCTACCGTCCTTCTGCGGATCACCAGAAGGCTGGTCCCGGACAGCAATGCGCAGGGGCTTCATGCGGTGTTGGCCTGAACGGACTTTGGTGCCGTCCTCGTGCGAACAGACACCGGGCTTGGTGCGACTGTGGATGCTCAGGTGCCGGTACAGCTCACCGGCTTTCTTGTAGCTTTTGCCACAACCCTCATGTTGACAGACAAAGGTTTTTGGTGCGGTGTGCTGGCGTCGATGCCATGTCAGGCTGGCCGGATGGGCAAACGCTTTTGCGCAGTACGCCTGTGGACCTGCAAGACGCGGCTCGCCAGCCTGACGAGGTTGGCGTCCCCGAGCAGGCGGCGCGGCAGTGTAGTGCCTGGCGCGGTCCTTGCGTGGGTGACGACCGGGTTTGACTTCGACGTGATGACGCAGGTGAACGCCCAGATTGCTGGATTGGACAAACGCTTTTGCGCAGTCCTCGTAAGGACAGACAAAACGTTTGTCGCCGGCGTGACCGCGCAGATGCACTCTCAGGCTGGCGACATGGCGGAACCGGTTTCTGCAGTCCTCATGCGGACAGATAAAGGGTTGTTCACGGGTGTGGACACGCACATGCGCTGTGAGGTCGGCTGAACAGCGCAGCTGTTTGCGGCAGTCCTCGACGGGACAGACAAAACGCTGGTCGCCAATGTGGAGACGCAGGTGCTGCCTCAGCGAGCTCAAACGGCCGAAAGGCTTACAGCAATATTCGAAGGGACAGACAAAACGCTTGCCCGCGCCAGAATCACCCGGGTACGCCTGGAGCAGGGCAGCGCTGAAGCAGGACTGTGCGTTCTCCTGTGACGAAGTCCGCAATCTGGCCCTGGCATGCCAACGCAGGTGAACGCCAAGGTTGCCAGATTGGCCAAACCTGCGCGCGCAACCTTCATAGGGGCAGAGAAAGGGCTTGTTGCCGCTATGCCAATCCTGATGTCTTTTCGCGTCGCTGCGGGTAGCACTGCGCCTTGCGCACCCCTCTACCGGGCAAGCAAAAGGTTTTTTCCCCGTGTGCCGGTGCAGGTGCTCTTTTAACTTGTGGGGCCCTGAAAACGCTCTTCTACAGTGCTCCCAGCAGCAGACAAAGGATCTTTTCCCCGTACGGGAACGCTTGTGCTTTTGCTCAGTGCGGTTGGTAGTGCTGCGCTTGCCGCTGCCCTCCACCGTGAACATCCAGGGGTTTTCTTCAGTGTGCCTGAGCAGGTGCACCTGCAACTGGCTGGAAACCTCGCAGGATATGGGGCAGCCCTCCACCGGGCAAGCAAAAGGCTTGTCGCCATGCCTGAGCAGGTGCTCGTTCAAACTGCGGGCAGTAGCGAAGGATCTGGCACAGTTCTCCCGGGGACACGTAACGGCCTGTCCCACCGTATGAGAATGCCAGTGAACCTTCAGGTCCCAGGCACTGGCATACCGTTTGGTGCATCCCTCCCATGGACAGACATAAGGTCTTCTGGAGGTGCTATGGCTGTATTGTTGTCTGATCATATCTGGACCCTAAAAGCTACAGGACAAGGTCGCGAGCTGTTGTTATCAGGTGCCATTGGTAGGTGCAGCGCGAATCAGGGAGTGGATCAACGATGGATCATGGATACTGGCCACCGGCCACAGTCTCTTTGACACCCGGCCGCTGCTGCTTTGGTCAACGACAGACCCGGGCAGTCAACGCCCCTGAAAAATACGGAGAGAACCCTGCAAGGCCCGTCTTGTTGGCCAGCAAGCGCATCCCCCGTCCGCATGGGGACCATGAACGAAAGCCGGCACGACACAGCACAGACGCCCCAGTCCCTATTTTTTCCTCCCACCAGCGCGCTGGTGCTGTGCCTGCTGCTCAGGCGGCCCCGGTATGCCGGCTGCGGTTCGAACGGACGGTTGCGGCCTGGAGAAGCCCCTGATGTCTCCGCTGAACGGCACTGCCGAAGGGGCGTCCCGGGGCTGCTCGTCAGTGTCTTGCCATGGTCGGAGCAGCAAGGCGCGTGTTTCACCATCCAACGGCACGCTGTGCGTGACACCGGCGGCTGCACCCATCGGCTGTGCCAGCCGACACAGTTCTTCCTCGGCCAACGACAAGAGCGGAAGCAGGCCACCTGGCGCATGGCTGCTGCACGGCGGTCCCTGTTGTGGCGCGCCCGACGGCGTCGCCTGCAGGTGCCCTGGGTCAGCCAGACAGCTGACAGACACCGGGAACAGCCTGTGAGACGAGCGCCAGGTGTGCACATCGGTGCCCGGCATCCTCATGGCTGTGGCGGGGGACAGTTCACTCTGGCGACGGCCGACGCTGCCGCCCCCAGGCAAGCTGCGCCTTGCGTTTTGTGCGGGCCGGCAACCGACCCGGACAAAGCTTGTGCCGCGCTCTTCACCTGGCACGACAAAGGACGGTCTGCCGCTGCATCTGCTCACATGCAGGTGAAGAGCGCCTCTTGACTTGAACACTCTTGCACAGCCCTCACGCGTGCAGGCAAAGTCCCCCAGGCAGGCACGGCTGCGCAGGTGAACTTGCAATATGCTGGGTCGGGTGAACCTTTGTGCGCAGTTCTCCCGGGGACAGACAAAAGGCCTGACGCCCGTCTGTCCGCGCGGCTGGGCTGTCCGGACCCGCGACTGCATGAGTGATTGACGCCAGGCGTTGTAGGGAGAAAAGAAGAGTCTTTCTCCCGCGTGAAGGCGCAGGTGCTCCCGCATGCCTCTCTCGGTAGAGTAACGTCTGGTGCAGCCCCGGCGTGGGCACGCAAAGGTTTTTTGGCCGGTGTGGGTTGCCAGGTGCCGTTTCAGGGAGCTTGATTGCGCGTACTGTTTGCCGCAGTCTGCGTATGCACAGACAAAGGGCTTCTCACTGGCATGGCTACTCAGGTGCGTTTTCATGTTGCCTCTGGTAACACTTCGCGTACCGCAGTTCTCGTAAGGGCAGGCAAAGGGCCTGTCGCCCGTATGACGACGCCAGTGCTCCCTCATGTGGCTCGGGTGCATGAAGCGCCTGACGCAGCCCTCCCACGGACAGACAAGGTGTTGGTCTTTGCTGTGTCTGCGCAGGTGCGCTTTCAGATTTTCTGTATTTTTGAAGCTTTTGGCGCAGTCCGCGACAGGGCAGACAGAAGGTGGCCTGCTGCTGTGAACCTGCTGATGTGATTTGAGTGTGTCCATACGCACGAACCGTTTGGCGCAGTCCCCGTAGCTACAGACAAAGGGTTTCGCGCCGGTATGGTAGCGCAGGTGTACCCTCAGGTTGCTCGCATCATAAAATCGCCTGCCACAAGCCTCCACCGGGCACAGCCGGACGCCCTCTCCGGTGTGCAGACGCAGGTGATACTTCAACCCCGTAGCCTTGGCAAACGGTTTTGCGCAGTACTCCCAGGGGCAGACAAAGGATCGGCTTTTTGTGTGACTGTACAGGTGCACGCTCAGACTCGCTGACTGCGCGAACCCTTTCCCGCAGTCCCCATATGAGCAGACAAAAGGCTTTTCACCCGCGTGGCTACGCAGGTGCGCCTTCAGGGCAACAAAGCTGGAACATCGTTTGACACAACCCTCCCGTGGACAAACCTCGCGCCGCTGTCTGAGGCCATGACAGCGCCAGTGTTCCGTCAGAGGGGAGCAGGATTTCACCTTTTTGTTACAGCAAGGAGACGGCCGCTGCCCTGCTTTTTTGACAGCAACGAATGGCGCGGCACCTTTCCTTTTGCCTGACCCACACAGTTCTCCTGCCGTGCGTTGCGTCTCAAGAGAAAGTCGCGATCTGGCGTGGTCTGTTGCTACAGGCTGCATAGGTATCAGGAATCAGAAAATGATCGACGGTCAGGGTGGGACAACAGGCACTGTCTGTATGATTCCTGACAAGGGGCACGCTTGTTGGCTCTGCTGTCCGGCGACAGGCCGTCCCCGGGTTCTCACAAGGATGGGCACAAGAGATTGCACACCAGATCACCAACGCCATACACACCAGCATCAATCGTAAGGCAGCGGACAGGGCGCAGCGCCAGACTGGCTGCGGTGCACACCCGCACAAGCGCGAGACGTTCCGGTCCGCATAGTGACTGTAAACAAAGGCTGCAAGAAAAAACACGCTCACAGGTTGGGACCGCATCCTCCGCTGCCACCAGCAGGCAGCTGTCGCACCGCAGCAGCCCTGGAGCACTGACAGGCGCCTGGGTGCGGCCTCAATCCTGATCAGAACGCGTTCATGTCCCCTGGCGATGGCAATGACGGAAAGTCACTGAAGTCCTGGGCCAGCGCGTCGGTACCCCACCATAAGGGCAGGAAGCTGAAACCTGACGCATCCTGCTGCGCCAGGCGGCGCAATTCCTCCCCGGACAGCGACAACAGGGGAATCAGACCCTCAGGATCCGGGTCTGGACCGCCCTGCTGAGTATGCGGCCCGCCCGAGGGTCTGACCAACAGGCTCCCTTCATCGGGCACCGGGACGACCGCCTCCACACTGGCCTGCCGGGGCCGCCGCCAGACCTGGCCACCGCAGGTCATCTCGCTGCCGGTGGCCGTCTGCTCACAGGGGACATCCCCACGCCTGCGGCTCACAGGACGGCGACATTCTTCTGCCACAGGAGAACGCTCAAGTTTACGCCTGCGAGCCCGGGTGCTGATTCCCGGGCCTGCCACCCTGCTGCTGCTCTTGTGGGTGTCCCGGTGAACATCCCGGGCCACTTTGTTCGGGAAGACTTTCCCGCAATCCTTGCATGAACAGACCCGGGATGCTGTTGCACCCCGGTTGTGGCGGCGCCCGGGGCACTCCAGCCGACCTCTTTTGCCATGCACTTTTGTGCAGGCCTGCCTGGGACAGACAAGATCTTGTTCGCGGGCATGCATGTGCAGGTGAGCTTTCAGGGGCTTCAGGTTCCAGAAAATTTTCAGGCAGTCATCGTATGAGCACACAAGAGGCTGTTTGCCGGCATGGGAACGCAGGTGCCGTTTCAGGTTGTTCCGGACAGCCCACCGCATGCCACAGCCCTCCAGCGGGCAGACAAAGGGCAGCTCTCCGGTATGCGTGCGCAGGTGCTGCCTCAGGGTGTCCGGGGCAGTGTATCGCCTGGTACAGCCTTCCCAGGGGCAGGCAAAGGGCCTGGCGCACGTATGTCTCAGGAAGTGAAGTTTGAGATGACCCGATTGCGTGAACGATCTGCGGCAGTTCTCGTCAGGACAGACAAAGAGCCGCTCGTCGGTATGGCAGCGCAGATGCCTGTGCATATTGTTCTTGAAAGCCCAACGCTTGCCACAGTCTTCCCACGGGCAGACAAAGGGCTTGGCGGCGTTGTGCAAACGCCGGTGCGCAACCAGACTCACGAAAAAGGAAAACTGCCTGGCGCAACCTTCACGGGGACAGACAAAGGGCTTGTTGCCGCTATGGGAATGCAGGTGATCCTTGAGGCCGCCCGCGCAACTATAGCGCTTTGCGCAGCCCTCCAACGGGCAAATAAAAGGCCTTTCTCCAGTATGGGCACGCAGGTGCCGCTGCAAGTTGGCACTCGCGGTGTACGCTTTGCCACACCCCTCCATCGGGCACACAAAGGGCTTTTCTCCAGTATGGGTACGCAGGTGGGTCTTCAGGAAACTCGTATCAGCGCATCGCCTGGCACAGCCTTCAACCGGGCAGACAAAGGGTTTTTCTCCGGTGTGAAAGCGCAGATGTCTCTTCAGGTTTCCTGAGGTAGAGCAGCTCTTGCCACAGCCTTCCCATGGACAGACAAAAGTTTTCTCTCTGGTGTCAGGTCCGGGCGGGGGGGGCATCAGTAACTTCTCTTTTTTGCGCCCCCGGTATGCGCCCCTGGTTTCTTCCCTGACAGCAACGGGCTGGCGGGCGCGCCGACTTCCGGGTGCCCCGCACCGTACCTGGACTCTTGTTTCCGCCACCAGGCCAGCTTGCGCGCTGGTGCACTCTTGTGTGGCAGGCAATTTTGTGACAGGCAATATAGGCATCGGGCATCTGAAAACTGGGCAACAGTCGCACTTGGACAACAGCGTCAATGCGTATGACATCGACAGTCAACAACCTTGTTACTACCCGTGTCCGGCCATCATGCCAACACCTGTTCGCACTGGCAGTCCTGTTGACATCCTCCCCGCCCTGAAGGACGGGGCTTGCCGCGCACCGGGTCAGGACAAGTCGATATTCTCGCTGGAGGGCAACAGCGAAAAGTCCAGAACCCGCTCCGCCATGCCCTGCCATGGTCGCAGCAGCAAGGGAGCGACATCCTCCTTGAGCATCAGTGCCGGACCCGGGGTAACAAAAGCCGGCGCCAGCGGTTGTGCCAGGCGGTCCAACTCTTTGTCAGCCAGCGACAACACGGGAATCAGGACACCGGAACCCGGACACACGCCGCCCTTGTGTGACCGGCCCGCTTTAGCGCCAGGGACCTGGCTGCATTCCTGGCGCCAGCCGACCAGCGGCTTTGCTCGGGCATGAGAACCCAGGTGCCTCTTCATATGGCACCGGTAACTCCAGCGCTTGCCACAGCCCGGCTGGGGGCACACAAAGGTTTTTTCGTTGGTATGCAAGCGCAGATGCTGCTTCAGGGTGGCCGCGTCGGAACAGCGCCTGGTGCAACCCTCCCAGGGACAAACAACGAACTCATCGCCGGTATGCCAGCGCAGGTGCCTTTGCATGTTCCACAGGGCCGCAAATCTCTTGTCGCACCCCTCCTGCGAGCAGGCAAAGGGTTTTGCGCCAGTGTGCCGCAGCAGGTGCAACGTCAGATTTCCGGCCGAACTCAACCGGGTCCGGCAGTCCTCGTGTGGGCACACAAAGGGCTTGGCACCGGTATGGCAATGCAAGTGTGCCTTGAGGTGCCAGGCGGAAGAAGTCCGCACTGGGCAGCCCTCCAACGGACACGCAAAGGGCTTTTCTCTCCTGTGACTGTGCGAATTCAGATGTCGCCTCAAGCTACTGCGGTCACCATATCTCTTGTCGCAGCCTTCCCACCAGCAAACAAAGCGCCTTGCTCCGGCGTGGCGATGCAGATGCGCTGTCAGGCCAAGGGACTGGGCGAACTGTTTGCCGCACTCTTGCCAGGAGCAGACAAAGGGTTTTTCTCCGGTGTGCGTGCGCAGGTGTTCCTTCACATTGCTCGTGCAAGGCAAGCGCCTGGCGCACCCCTCCCCTGGACAGACAACGCCGCCTGCCCGGGTGTCATGGTCAGGCGGGTGTCTGACCTGTCTGGTGCGGGCGGCAGCTTTTTTTCCGGGACCTGGAGGCGGACACACCATGGCTTGCCTGCCCCCAACGGACCGGCGGACGCGCCGGTTGTCTCCTGAAACGCAGCCGCCCCCTGCTGATGTTTCCGGCTCAGGATGAAGACGCAACCTCTTGCGATGTTTTGTTACGGGCAACATAGGCATCAGGAATCAAAGATTCATCAGCAGGGGGCGTTGGACAACGGCAACACCGCGCATGACGCCGGGAAGCCAGCCGGCTGGTCAGTGCCGCTGTCCGACCGCCGCCCCCCCGGCATCTGTTTTGACATCCTCCGTGAACGGCAGCCCCAGCGACAAGTCCTCGGTCAGTGCCTCTGAGCCCTGCCATGGCCGCAGCAACGCGGAAAGTGACTCACCATTGAGCAATGCCGGCGGGCTCTGCACGGCAGGAGCCGCTCCCGTCGGGTGTGCCAGGCGGTGCAACTCTTCCTCGGAAAACGCCAGTATGGGAAACCAGGCTCTGCTGTCTGCTGGCAAGTGCCCCTCTGCTTCCTGCGTCTGCACGAGCGGGTGAACCTTCAGGATGCGTCTGGCGGGCAAAACTGTTGCGCCGCCCCTGTGGGCATGGACAGCGGCCCCTGTGGCCTGATGAAGGCACCTGTGGCGGTGCAGGCCACGTCTGTACCGGTATGCCTTTCCACAGCCCTCACGCAGGCAAACGAAGGCCTTGCTTTCAGCATGGCAACACAGGTGCCGTTTCAGGGCGCCAAAGTGCGAAAAGCTTTGTGCGCAGCCCGCATGGAAACAGGCAAACGACCTGGATTGCGTATGCTCGCGCAGGTGCTCCATCAGTCTGGCTGCGGCAATATACCGCCTGGGACAGCCCTCCTGCGGGCAGGTAAAGGGTTTTTCGACGGTGTGCAGGCGCAGGTGAGCTTTCAGACTGTCAGCCTGGGCGAACCTTTGGGCGCAGTACCTGAATGAACAGACAAAGGGCCTGGCGCCGGAATGGCAACGCAGGTGCCTCTTCATATTGTGCAGGATGGAGTAGCGCTTGTCGCAACCCTCCATAGAGCACGCAAAAGGTTTTTCACCGGAATGGCGGCGCAGGTGGATTGTCAGACTGCCGGATTGGGTGAACATTTTTGCGCAGTCCTCATGGGGACAGACAAAGCTTTTTTTCGCGGTGTGGCTGCGAATATGCACGGTCAGATTACGTGCAGCAGCCACCCGTTTTGCGCAGTGCTCCCAGGGGCAGACAAAGACATTGGTACGGGTGTGACTACGCAGGTGTACCTTCCTGCTGCTCCGGGCGGTGTACCGCCTTGCACAGCCCTCCCATGAGCAGACATAGCGTTTGGTGCCGGAGTGAAAACCCAGGTGCCTCTTCATGTTACTCGGATCAGAAAATCTTTTGCCGCAGCCCGCCCATGGGCAGACAAAGGCTTTTTCTCCAGTGTGACAACGCAGGTGCGCCTTCAGGCTGACGCAATGGCTGAAGCTTCTCCCGCAATCAGCGTATGTGCAGACAAGCGGCTTTGCGCCGGTGTGACAACGCAGGTGGTCCTTCAGGTGGGTTGCGGTCGCGCAGGATTTTGCGCAGCCCTCCCAGGGGCAGATAATCGCTCGCGCACCGGCGTTACAACGCGGCCGACACCGGACCTGACCGGCTCCCGCCTTCCTCCATTTTTCGCAAGCAGGACGCGGGGATGTCATCTCTTTTTTGGCAGCAGCGCGCTGCCGGACGCGCCTGCCGTCTCCGGCTGCGCAAGATCCGTTTTCTGTTGGTTCCGGCACCAGGCAAGGTCGCGACCTGGCGCCATATCTTGTTGCAAACAGCTTGGGCATCGGGGAGCAGAAAGTGATCAAGAGTGCCGGTTGGACCACAACAACACTGTGTATGAACCTGATAACCAACAACCTTGTCGGTGCTGCTGTCCCACCGCTGGCCGGCGACAGGCTTGCCCTGCGTTGTCATGAAGAAGGGAAAGAGGGCAAATACACTCTGTCCCCAACCACTCCCACCTGCGCCCTGCCATAGCCACAGCAGCACGGAAAGCGCCTCAGCATTCAACCTCAGGGCCCCTTCTGCCGTGACGCTGGCCGAGGCGGTCCAACTCTCCCTCGGCGAGCGACAGTATGGGAAGCAGGGCACCGGGAGCCAGGCGCGGACTGCGTCCCGGATTCTGCGGCCCGTCACCCACAGGACAGACGACAAACGACAGGGTTTCCTGCTGGTACAACCGCCCGGTCTGGCCACCGGGAGTCCAACCCTCAATGCCCATGCCAGGCAGCGGATGTAGCTGGCCATGGAAGATATCCCCGACTCTGTTGTCAGGAGGAAGGCACCAGCGCTCCTGGTTCACAGGCACCGGCTGCTGTACATACCCGGGTGCCCTGGGACCAGGGCGCAGGTCGACGCCAGCGCGAGAGCAGAGCCTGGGGGCTTGCCGGCCCTGGCTGCCCAGTCGCCGCCCCGGACTCTCACGCCGTAACAAGGCTTGGGCACGGCTGCGCCCCGGACGAACAAAAGGCGGGTTTCTCATGGGAGCTTTCACGATGGCTTGTGGGGGAGAAGCCTCTTCAGGGTCATTGTGTGGACCGACAAGGGTGGCTGGCAGACCCTGGTGATGCATACGCGTGTGTTTGTTCAGGCCAGCTCTGCGGGCATACATTTTTTCGCAACCTTTATACCAGCAGACAAAGGGCGCTTTGGCAGTGTGCAGGCTCAGGTGAGTGACCAACTGCCGCATTTCGGCGAAGACGCTTGCGCAGTATTCGTGGGGACAGACGAAGCACCTTGCGCCCGTGTGCCAGTTCATATGACATGTCAGGCTACGGTAATCGGCGAAGTCTGATCCGCAGTTCTCATAGGGACAGGCAAAGGGGTTTGCGTTGCCATGACTGAGCAGATGCGCCTTCAGGTTCACCGAGGATTTGCACCGCCTTGTGCAGCCCTCCCAAGGGCAGGCAAAGGGCCTTTGTCTGGTGTGCCGACGCAGGTGAGCCCGCAGGGTGCTGGGGTGCGAAAAGGCTTTTGCGCAGTTCTCCCAGGAGCAGACACAAGGTTTTTCGCCGGTGTGACAACGCAGATGCGCTGCCAGACTTTCGGCATGGGCCAGGCGTTTGCCGCACGCCTCGCGCGGGCAGAAAACGGCTTTTGCGGCGCTATGGAAACGCTGGTGCCTCTTCATGGTGTGCTCGACAGCGTAGCGTTTTGCACAGTTCTCCACGGGGCAGACAAAGGGTTTGTTGCCGGAGTGAAGCAGCACATGCAGCCGCAGTCCGGTCGAACGGGAGAACCGCTTCCCACAGTGCGCGTGGGGGCAGACAAAAGGCCTTTGGTTACGGTGGCCGCGCAGATGCCTTCTCATGCTGCAGGCGTTGGCGTATCGCTTGCCACAGCTTTCCCATGAGCAGACCCAGGGTTGTTTTTCCTTGTGATTGTCCAGATGCAAGGCCCATCTGTCATGACGTGCGAACTGTTTTGCGCAGTGCTCGTACGGGCAGACAAAAGGCTTTTCCCGGCTGCGACAAGCACCGCGCTCCTTCAGGCGTTGGGCGTGTACGGCTGTGCCGCCTTCCGGTGGGCAGGCACAGGCTGCTGCTCTGGCGTTACGACTGAGACGGCGTCTGCTCAGACCCGGTCCTGGTGTTCCCCCTTCCGGGGAATCTGGCGACGCGCTGTCCTCTTTCTGGTTCTGGTTCTGGCGGCGAGCAACCAGCAGTCGGACAGAGCTGCGTTCTCCTGCCCTGGCAAGGGCGCGTGCCTTTGCGACCGGCTCGCGTCGGCGGCGGGTTCTGGATTGATCTGTTGTTACAAGAGAGATGTTCATCGGGCGTCGGAGAATGGCCAGGGGCGCAGCTTGGACCGCCGGTACAGTGCGATTGATGCCGGACTCCCAACCAGCTTGTCAGCGCTGCCCTCCGGCCCTTGCCCGGCAGCAGCCTGCACCCGGTGCCTGGCAGCAGGCTGCGGTTGCTGCTGCGAAAGTGAAACGGGAAAAGCGCAACGCACCCTGCGTCATCCTCACAGCCCTTGCCAACACCACCAAACTTGCGCTGCCGCTCAAGGCCCTGCCCCCTGCATGCCACTGCAGTTTGAACCTGCTCTGTCATCTTCTCCCTCTAAATGACACCAGCTCACTCATTCATCTTCAAAGGCTTGCGGGATACGGCCAGGCGATTTTTGGGGATCCACCACTGGGGGCGGCAATTCATGCAAGCTGAGCTCACGGATTCTGGAAGTATTTAACAGCCGGTGTTCCCGGCGCGCCCCTCTTGACGCGCCCCC
>Ga0209022_1001462_pt1 | contig 24182 bp, 15 predicted proteins | sample PinacodermPK_FD_187300 | JGI IMG/M metagenome (GOLD analysis project Ga0209022, IMG submission 187300) | Host-associated microbial community of the marine sponge Aplysina aerophoba from Gulf of Piran - sponge pinacoderm, lysed by proteinase... | ecosystem: Host-associated > Porifera > Sponge >...
GGCGATTGAAACCTATATTGACCATCACAATGCAAATAGTGCCAAACCGTTCCGGTGGACCAGGGACTCAAAAGAACTGGTGGAATCATGGAAAAGAGGGTACCATATGATTGAATCAATGCACTAGGTTGGCCAGATGTTCTTGACAGTGTATACAGCCTCAACTCTTCCCTTGTCACTGGATAAAAATAATGCCAGATATTCGGCCGCCGCGGGTCAAACATTTGAGGCCATTTTTTCGGACTTTTTGAAGTTGCTTGCTTGTATCCTCCATTCTACCCGCCACAGAATAGATACCTTTGCCGTGACCAGCTGCGGAATTTCGCCAATTTCAAGTTTGCCAATTTGGAATCAAACTGCTCAATGTCGTAATCACCACCGGACCATGACATTAATCTGTCGCGGCCATTAAGGGTCGAATCCTTCAAGGCAATATAGAATTCAATAAAACCGAAATGCCACCACATCTTTAGGAGGACAAGATCGTTTAACTTCAAGGCAGATAATCTCTGTTCTCAGTTGCGAACTGAAATAGCGGCTTTCTTCCAGAACAAGTTCATGACCCCAGCAGGCACCGAAATCATAAAGATAACGAAAGGCACGGCCTTTTTGTTTGATCAGTCCTCCAAGACGGCCTTTGCCGCAGATCAACCCGTCTTCTTTTAATGTCGGATATTCCGTGTGCCGTTTTCCCCCATGGTAAATTCGTGCAGATGGCTGTCGGTCCAGCCCATGACAATTTGGATAACATCGTTCAGTCGTTCCAGCGTGATGCTGTCGGGCACAACAAAACGACGCCAGATTGCCGGCTCGATATCAAGTAGCTGTACCTTCAGCAGATAAATTCGTTCGTTCATTTCTACTCCTCATAATTTGACCAGAAGCTTCTTTTTCGGCCATGAGCTTCAATGATCTGCTCTTTGAATGCTTCGTGATGATTATATTCTTTCCAGTCGACAACGTTTGATGCAAGTTTGTCCAGCTTTTTCAAATAGCAGATTCCGTAGTAATATGTTTTGGATCGCCCACGTTCCAGAATAGACATAAGCAGACTGCGGTAAATCAGGCTGGCGACAAGGTAGCGATTTTCTGCCTCCATCGCTTCTGCTAGGGAAAGCAGTCTGCCGTAAAAGTCACCATTAAGTTGGTCGGCTCGTTTGAGGAGATATTCTTCGGCTTCATCTATTTTCCCGACTGCAATCAAGAATTTTGCATCTGACTCCCTGAGAATTTCAGTTTTCAGAATCTGTCGGGTTTCATCATGAATAACTTTATCTCGCTTGTCGTGACCGATCACATCCAGTAGCTCCTGAAGAGTGCCCTTGGTGCGATAGCCTCTAAATTGCTGAAATAAAAGATTAGCCAGTTTTTTGGAATCACCCTGTTTTTGGTAGATCTCTTCAAGCAACTTTTCTCGTTCGTATTTTCTGCTGTTGTCGGAATTTGGAATATCCTTCATCCTTGAATGGGCGGTTTTGACATCTCCGCTTTCAAGATAGACCCGGGCAATATCAATCAGATCTTCTGTGTGCGGCTCCAAACACCAAGCAATGCGGGACTTTTCAAATAGTGTTGCATCCTTGATCTGGCGAGCTAGGGATTCAATCATTAACAAATAATGACGTTTTTCGAAATGATCCTTCGCTTTGCTTATCTTTTTCTGAAGATTTGTAATCGTGCTACGAATATAATCATCAGATAGACAATCGCTTGCACAATCAATCAAGGTATCTCGAACGCCGTAGTCATCTTTTTGCATTACCTTAAGGATAATCTCTACAACCTTATCCTTGTCAGAATAACGAGAGGCATAGTGACCAAACAGTTCCATAGCATAGTAGCGAAACACATCACCAATAGTTCCGTCGGAGTCATCGCACATTTCAAAAATAGTGCTGTCAGTCTCGTAAAATTCGGCAATTAATTCAATGCCGGTGAGCGGGTCATCCACACCGGATTCTAAATCTTGCAACATCGTTTCCAATTCCCGAGCAAAACTATTGGATTCCTCCCTGTGAAGATATCCACTTAATTTTTTCAGGCTGGAAAACTTCTTTTTGAACCGTTGGAAACTTTCCTGTGGTGAGGCTATCAGCTGTTCAATCAGATCATTCGCCTCATAGGAATGGACTGCAATATTCAACAAGGCATCTGCCAGTGCATCTGCTCCAAGATTAAGCAGTTTTTGTTTGCGAGATTCAGTCATTTTAATGTCTTTCATATATAGTAGTGTACGGGCCGGACAGTGGGCCTGAGTCCACTGGATTTAAGAATGATGTTAATCTGGGTGCTGATTCTTTCTATCAGTGCAGATACGTAGGAAATAATTCCAATCAGATTGCCGTCCTGCTGTAGTCCGAACAATAATTCCAATGCGGTTTCAAAAGCCTCTTCATCCAAGATTCCGAAGCCCTCATCAAGATACAGGGAGTCCACCCGGACTTTGCGGCTGGCCATTTTTGAAAGACCCAGTTTCAGGCTGACAACAAAGCTTTCACCTCCTGAGAGATTCTTGATTGAGCGGAATTCACCGGCCCGATAACCATCAATGACGCTCAGCACCAGCGGCTGTTGTAAATCACGAGTCAGTAGATAGCGAGTGGTCATATTTTCCAGCTCCCGATTGGCATGAGAAACCATCAGTTTGAAAGTCAGCCCCTGAGCAAATTTCCTGTAATTTTTTAGGTTCACGATTTTTTTGATAAAACCATTTCATGAAGAAGATATTCCTTCCCGGTGCGATATTCCCATAGTAGTTTGTCATCCATGAATTTACTTATTGACTTTATTGGGCAAAATTATTTCTAACAAATAAATTCCAGCGACCCTTATACCATTTGCGGTATTGTTATTAACCTCGTCAATTTTCTTCAAACCCAATTAAATAATACCTTTTTGAGAAATAACTCTTACTCTAGCACCAGTATCCCAAATAGCCTTAAAGGGTTTATAATCCAGTGAATTATATTGTGCTAAACTTACTTGACAATCAAGAGACCGAGCTAGGGTATTGAATTTTGTTGTTAGGGCATTTTTTTTGGAGGAGAAGTCAATTAAGCAACTCGTGAAAAAGTGAAAATTGGCTGTTCTTCCTCAGATCCAATACATTGTCTAATTAAAAAAGTTCCAGGCTGCATTTCCTTGCACGCCTCGGAGAAAGCCAAGGAAATATCTGCATAGAAACCACAGATGGATTTGTCTTTAATCACTACAAATTCACCATGGTGCTTTTCAGCTAGGAATTTTTGGTTCTCTTTATAATACTTAATTGATTTTTCCAATGACATTGTTTCTGTCCCCATCATTTATTAGAAAACATTTTAGGTTTTGTGCTGCTTTCGTAACTCATACTATTCCCCCAATCTAAATTCTTTCCCTAATTGAACAATAACACACTATTACAACAATTCGCTGTGTGCAAATAATTTAGGATTATTCAACAAAAAAATGTTGTTTTTCTAATTTAATCATTAAATCGCAATAAATTCTAGCTGAAAAAAAACACTGGCAACACCACCGAAAAGGAAAAACTCACTTTGAATTACAAAAGATGTTTCCAACTGACAAGTAGGTCAAGAAGTAGGTTGAGAATATAGATTGAAAAATGGAATTGAATGTCCACACTGCTTAAGGACCAATATTCAAAACAATCAAGGATACAAGTCAATGGGCTTTCGTTAAGGTAAATGGTTTTCAGTAAGAACAGGAACTCTTATGCAAAAGGCTAGACCTCCTATCCTTTACTAGATCTAGGCTGTCTATGTCCAAACTTCCAGTTTGAAAGGTATGGGGAGCGTGAAGTTGTATGGGGAGTTGGGTATTACTCAACAAACGGCTTGGCTCTTAACCCGTCGTAATAGAAAATCTTAAAAGAAGGGGTGGGTTTGCTCTCCGTCCAATAGTGATAGATGAAACCCATGCCGGAGGAAGAGAAATCAATAAGCACCCATCCCCGAAACTTAAGGATAACCATGTTGGTGTTGGCAAACTACTGTTGTTGGAATAAAGGGTCGCAAGGCAAACAAGGACAAAGCCAAGGTAATTCAATCTATGGTGAATAATTGCCATGACCACAGAATGTCTGTGACTGAGATACAAAAGAATTATGTCACCACGGGAACAATGCTTAGTCATAATGAAATCACCTACCGGCGGTCGAATTAATGACCATGGAATATGTTTGGGGAATATAGAGGCTCACAATTCAACAAATCCGCCAACTAAATCAAAGCCCTAAGTTTTAGGAACGATTGAGCTTTGAAAGGTAGGACTTAATCATTTGACCGCCTCCTTGTAATTTTCCATTGAGTTGAGTAATACCACCTCGCACAGAGGAGGATAAAATTCTTCCACCACTTTGTATTCGGCTATACTCTTCACCGTGGGATAAATCAACATCACCTCCAATCCACATCAGAATGCGGTTGGGAAAATGAGTAATGAGGGAGAAACTCCTTTCAATAATGGCAATATAAGCAATAACCAATAAAAACCCTGTGGCAATCAGTCCGAAAATCCCAACGATTGGTGAGGAATTGACTAATGCTGACATAGCAAAATAAAATCCAAGGTCTAACAAAGTGGCAGTGATTTTAAATAAAATCATCCCAACAAAATAACCCATAACCATTAATGGGGGTGTGAGTAATACACCTAGTAATATCATCCATCCTCGTTGACCATAATTTCCTGACAAACCCTCTCCATCCATCCGCAAATGGGCAAGCAACCACAAGGTTGAGCCGATTATGGCCTCAATCACTAAAAGGAAATAACTCGCGACAGCAATAATCCACAGAAAAAATGGGAGAAGTGGGAGGATAAATGAGAGCGTGATACCGATGGCGGCCAAGGGGCCAGCAATCAGGAAGATAACAGTCGTTGAAATTGAACCGGAGAATAATGATACCACCGCACTTCCTAGGATTAATGTGCCGGCGACATCCAAGTACCAATGACCGATGTTAACAATTCCAACAATCGGGTCATTTGCCCATCGTGATGGCGAAAGATTCGCAATCATAGCTTCCACGCCATCCGCAAAACCAACCTGCCAAATTTTTCCCAGAAATCCTCCCCCACCTAAAGTCGTGCTAGCTTCTAATATGACCTCCGGAATATTGAATCCTGAGGCGGCAAGATTGAGGCTTGAACTTTCAAGTTCACTGGTCAACACTCCCCAAATTTTTTGTGTCTCATCCAAGCCCAGATACTTATTGCCATTGACAGCCATGAAAAATCTTTGAAAATTGCTGATTTCATCCGCTTCCACAACGATTGTTTGATTCAATGAATTTTTCTGCTTATTGATGTAATGGGTATCTGTCGCCCCAATACTCGCCTTGAGAAGACCAACTACTTCGGTATTCAATCGGGCAATCGTCATATACCAATTGCCAGCACCAATCCATCCTTCCCCGGTACACATTGTGCGATTTGTTCTATGGTCTTCAAGAAAGTTGCAATCTGACCCGGATAGATAGTCCTTTATCAGTTGTCGAGCTGACCCATTTTGTTGATTTGAGCCAACAATCAGCTGATTAATTTGCCTGTTACCATCTGCTAATAATTGATTGAGGTCATTAAGCGTTTCTTGAATTAAACCAGAAAAATCTTCCAAACTGATGCTTTGAACAACAAATTGTTCCCATTGGTCATCAATGATGTCATTCACTCGTGTAATGAGCCTATTCAAAATCGTTGTGTGAAGGGTTCTAAATGCGGATGCAATCGGGGCCGAAAACTCCGACGGAAGTTTTTGGATATAGTGTGGAATTTCGGGGATGGAATATGAGCCACAAATACCTTCCTGTTTGTTGTCAAGGTGCGACATGAATGTCGTTGATTGAGATGCATCGATTTGTTTGAACTCAACGCGGAGTTGGCTTTCAGCTTCGCGGAGTTGGTAGTTGGCTATTTTCACACAGAGTTGGTTTCTGTAAGCAACCTTGAATAATTCTGGATCCAATGTAAAACTTGATTTGATAATTGGAATTTCTCCAGAAATAAGGTCTTGTGACCCTAATCGCCACACCTCAGAAGCGGCAACTGTTGAACCTTTGACCAGCCAAGCGATACCAGATTGGAGTAAATTGTATCCACCCAAACCCGGAACGGGTAAAATAAGTAACACAGCAAGAAGAAGTCTAATTGGGACCCAAAGTGAAGAATAGCGGCTCCCCAATAAGTTACCCTCATGAGCTGTTTGCAAGGTTGCGATGACTACATTGTAAAGGAATAAGATTATAGCGAGGCCTAATACCGTACCGTTCATAATTCCAACAAGTGTAGAGAATAAGGTCGCTTCAGGTGCTTGACCTTGAGCCGGAAACAAGGGACCAAAAATTTGGTTGAGCAAGACTGCCGAATAATTGTCACCGTAGGGGGTATTGAAGAATTCTCTTAAATCAGGCGGTTGGCTTATTAGGCTCGTAGTCTGAGAACTCACTTGCCCTGAAAGAAGTAACCAAGCAATCAGTACTAATGCAAGATGTTTAGTGAAGAATTTTACCAAAAGCAATACTCCGAATTAGTTTGTTTCAGACTGTACTGAGTTGGTGAAACTTCAAAGCAAAATTTTGTTGGGGGTAATAGTAAAAGAATGTGCGTATAGCAGTCAGAATCCATCAAAAATTCTGCCTATAATTGATTTGTGGTCACCCGAAATACAAAACAGTGCTCAAACCCCTTACAATAATGGGTTTAATATTCGAATCCTGTATTTAAGATTGGAATTAAGTAATGGGTTTTTTCTTCCAAAAGCCTAATTATTCACAAATGCAACAATCCTTTGAGGTGAGAACATGAAACAAAAAACCTTAAAGCAAATTGGTGATATTGGTATTGAGAACTTTGAGTTGGACCTTAAATCACGAGTTGATATTCAGCATCTGCTCAGGGGTCTTCATCATCTGTAAGCCGACCCGTCGCTCCGAGTTTAATTGTTCAACTTGTTGGAGAAAGAATTAATTCCCGAGCCCAATCACAAATTGTACCATCCTAGGTTGCAATTGTAGCAAATTTTGGTAATGGCCGTAATGAAGCGCGGTTTAGAATGTAGTTTTGAACATATCCATGAACTGATCAATAAACCCGAGATTATCTGCTAGTATTTGGGTAATAGTGAAATCTTCCAACACCATTATTTTACGTATCAGTTAGTGGTTGATAATGTCAATCAGGTGCGTTCTGAGGTGTTAGCAGATGTGAGCCAAATGGTGACTGAGAGTGGTCATGCTGTTTCCAAAAAGAAACCTTGGCGAATTTTAACAAAGTCGATGTGATTCATTTGTGGTTGAGACTGATGTTCATTATCCAACGAAGGCCAGTTTGTTGTGGGATGTGATGCGGTGTCTTGTTCGTGATACTGATCGTATGGTCAAGGCAACTGACATCAAGGATTCGTGGCTTTGGTGTACTTTGGCCATGAAGGTCAGTCGTGCTCGTCCAGAACAGGTGGAGGATTATCTTCGCCAGAGTCATTGTCCAGTGATGGGGCGAAACGGCCACTCGCAAAGCAATCCAGAATCCTACTCCAAAAAAGGTTGAAATCATTTACCTCCAGTATTGGTCATACCCACAGGTATGATTGGCTAGGTGCTTCGTCATATACGGAAAGGTAAAACAATACATGCGGGCGAAACGGTGCTGTCTATTTTTGTACCTCACTCGCGCTGGACAACTAAGGATAAGACTGGCACCATATTGAATTGGGTGTCCCAGTCTGTTTTCTGGAAGATCAATATGGTTTTGTCTTGTATCCCCATTATGTGGCAGGAGGCTGATGTTGATTATACCTTACCGCTGATTAAAGAGACATAAGCTTAATTTGAGTCTCTTTTTGCATGTTGCCTTGAATGTGGTTTTCGCCATGTGGAGAAACAGTAACGACTTGATGATTCTTCCGCGCAAGGGATGTAGATCCAAGGATAACCAGGAGTGGGAAATGCTCCGGTCTTAAAAGCCATGCGACGGCATCATCCGGGGATTGACTCGACGATTAACAATTTGGAACACTCATGGCTTAACCGTGTTTTTGCCTCTGGTTCTGATTATTGTGCCGGTCGCACCGGAAATGATTTCTCAACAGGGCGAGAGTGTAAAAAATAATTGAGAGCGGAATGACGCCTTTCGTTTCCTGAATGCCTTTCGCCGAGTTCTTCCCCATCTCAAGATCATCATCCGCGGCAATGAGCTGAATTCCAACTGAACCTTGACCAAACTGTAACAGGAACTCCGACTGCGATGTATCCTTGTTGCCAAGGACAGCGGTCACAAAGCATTTTTTGATTGGATTACGAAACACCCATAATCCAGTCTTTACCTATCCTAACTGAGGAAGGATAAGACCACGACACATCACCCCCTTTAGGTCCATGACGTTCTGCTCAACGACATCTATACTCAACTTAACGTGAATGTTTATATCTATACCCAATGCAATCCGAACAAAACATCAAAGAGTTGGACCTGGGTCACTGATTTGGAACTTATTTAAGGTAATGGGATGGAGGTTATGATGACGGCACGAGCCCGATGGAAAATTGAGAGTGAATCCTTCAAAACTTTGCAATCGGAAGCTGGTGGATACCGATAAGTACACAATTTCGGGCATGGTCATCACAATCGTTCGCATGTTTTTGCTAATCTAGCAATCATGGCCTTTTTCCTTGAACAGATTGTTGAACATTATTGTGACATGGTTCAAAGAGACCATAATCGCTACCCAACCAAGAAGTATCTCTGGGAATCAATGCAGAGAATCTTTATAGAATTTTTTATTGCGCGATGGAACCACTTCTACCGGGAATTTTTTGTTAGGAACAAAAGAGGTTTAACTTGAAACCATATTACCGAAGCCATAATAAGTCACTATGTTTCAGATCTATTCATTTTATTGTGATTTCAAAATTAACAAAATCGAAATGGGTTGAATAACTTATTGCGAGTTAAATCTATCGGGCAAACAAATGTAAATAAGGCAATTTAAGTGAGTAGAGGGAATGAGAATAACAGAAATTATTCAATATCTCTCAAGATTGCCCTATGTTTAAGTTATAATACTCATATATTTTTATCCTTTGAAACGAATGCATTTAGGAGGTTGAATGATAAATAATAATCTGTTTCAGCTTAGGTCAACAGCAAATAACAAGCAACGCAATTTGAGCGGCACGTCCTTTGAAAAGATTTTCATTCCATACTTTCAGTTCAATAGACTTAACCGTGTCTACTTAATGACAAGCCGTTATTTTGGCCTGTTGTCAGTTCTATTTTTGCTTGTTTCATGGAGTGTGTTTCTACCAGTCAATGTTTCAGCTCAGGAAGTATTCACCTGTTCCGCCACAGCTAATACTGAAAATAATAGTGGTTTGCCCGCTACAGGATCTTCAGACAACATCGTTTGTAGATTGAGTGGTGACGCTGAAACGAGCGATATTACCATTAATGTTTCAGATAGAGAAATTGAGACCTCTGTGGGAGGATCTAGAAATGCTGGAATTTATGCTAGACATGAGGGCTCCGGTAATATTGATATTTCAGTCTCTGGGGGAAGTATCGCCTCCGAGCAAGCTAGCGGAATTTTTGTAACTAGGTACGGGTCAGGTATAGCCAATATTTCGGTTTCGGATCTGAGCATCACCACTGGGGTTGAAGGTGAATCTGATGTTGAAGATGTTCATGGGATTATTCTATCTTTTGAAAACACAGGTAGCATTGAGATTACAAATGGGAGTATTGTCACCCGAGGTAATAGTAGTCACGGCGTTCATGGTTGGAGAAGTAGAGATTTATCTTCTACGGGTATGAAAGCTGATGTCAATATTAAGGTTACGGGAGCGAGCGTCACCACCGAGAAAGCAGAATCTCACGGGATTTTTGGATATCAACAGCACACAGGTGATATTAATATTTCAGTCACAGAGGGTAGCGCCACCACCAAAGCTGATAACTCTCACGCGATTTATGCACATCTTTTAATGACAGGTGATGTCGGTATAACGGTTTCAAAAGCGAATATCATGACCGAAGGTATGGAGGCTTACGGAATTTATGGACGCCAATCACTGCCGGGTTCAGAAGATAAGAAAGGTAATATCAATATTTCATTCACTGGAGGTAGCATCGCAACCACAGGAGAGAGTGCTCACGGGATTTATGGACATCGGGCAGCGTCAGACGAAAGAAAAAACAATGGAAATATAACAATACCAGTTTCTGGTGGAAGCATCGCAACCACGGGAGAGAGTGCTCACGGGATTTATGCCTTTCATGACACTGTTTTAAGCACAGGAAACATCGGTATAAGTGTTATTGGGAATGCGACAATCACCACCGAGAAAGCAGGTTCTCACGGGATTTATGTCCATCATAAAGGACTTCAAGCCCCTCAAGAAGATACCGAAGACACCCTTGGCGATAAAATAGCCGTTGGTCTTTCCGGGGGAAGTATCTCAACCACGGGTGACGAATCCCACGGGATTCATGTCAATAATCAACATCCTGAGGAAGGAAAAATTAGTATTACCACTCGTAATAGTCACACTATAACGACTGAGGGGGCTAATGCACATGGTATAGTCGTGTATAATGATGGTATCGGGCCGAGTGAGGTTATCGTTGAAAATATCACGGCGAATGGTGTTGGTGCTTATGGTATACAATTTGGTCGGTTAAACGAGGCTGACGAAATTGATAGAGTTCCGGCAGCGAGTGTTGACGATGATGACACCCGGCAGCTTGTGGATTCTGAAGGCTATCAACCACTTTCGGTTCGTATTAATGGCACAGTGATGGGTGGTGAAAAGAGCGAGGATGAGGATGGTACTCACGGTGCGGGTGTGTTCATGGCGGGTGGTGGCCGCGTGACGATTGGCTCTAAAGGAGTCCTTGGAGCTCAATCAGGTATTGCCATTCTTGCAGCGGGTGTCAATCCGACTGAAGAAGACACTAGCACAGAAGAAAATGCAACGCCACGAAAGCTGTATGTTAATCTTGTATCTTTGGATGGTAAACCATGGGAACGTTTAGATGGTCGCATTGTGAATGAGGGTGGTGAAACAATACTGGCTATGAATGGAATGGATGTTTTCGATAATAATCCCGATTATGAAGGCGAAGATAGGCGCACTAATCACACTCTTGATGTCTGGATTCCTTATGGACCACTGAATGAAATTCAGCTCAATCCTGATGGTGATTTTAACATGCTTGACTTCACACAAGAAGAGGATTGGATGCGCCGTTATCAAGCGCATGCCGGAGCCTATGAAGCATTACCGGGAGCTATTCGCCGTATTGACACCATGGCATGCTATGTGCCCACGCAGCAGAATTTTATCGGTGTCTGTGGAGGGCGAGGTCAATACACACCCGACCAAACAACGACAGGGATGAGTTATTCGTATGACCAGCAAGCGGTACATGGTCATATCACGGCAGCGTTGAGCGACCGGTCATCAGGATGGATTGGTCTTCGGCAGGTGAATGGTGAAGCCAACGTGTCCATTGCATCGGGTTCAAGCCGCCTGAAGATGCGCGGCTTTGGAATGTATGGTGGTCTTCACGTGATGGGCGATAATGACCTGTATGGTCAGGCTCAATTGATGGGAACACGTTATAGGAGTAATCTATCATCGGGACCGGTGAGTGCGGCGACGAAAGGGATGGCATGGTCTTTTGCTCTTGAAGGAGGTCGTCACTTTAGCGTGGATGACGAGACCCGTGTGACGGGTCGGGGTTGGTTGAAGCAATCGAATGTTTCGGTCAATCCGTTCAGGAGTACGGATAATTTACTTGTGATTGCTCGCGAACGTCAGGTGATAGCGGGATTGGGTGTCAGAGCGGAGCGAACTATGGCTTTGGCAAGTGAGACCAGCCGAGTTGTGTTGCGGGGTTCTGCCGGCATTGAAAATGCTGTGAATGAAGCGAGTGGGGCAACGATTGGTGATGCGGCACTTGAGAGTCAAGCAAAAGCGACACGTTTTCTATTGGATCTAGGGGGTGCACTCTATCAGGGAAACACGACGGTTCAAGGGATGGTTTATGCGCATGGTTTGGGAGCGGATGACACGGCTTATGGTTTACGGTTAGGGCTGGAATGGTCGTTCTGATGGATGATTGTTGCGGATATAAGCCAATGCTATTGTTTACTTAGTCGTCCACTGATTGGGGAATAGAATAGTTTCTCTCAAGAGAGGGTGTCAGAGGTGTTATTGTTCTAAGGGCACATGTAGACTTGAGGGAAATGGTATTGGTGGGCGTAACGAAGCAACACTCCCACTAGAAGAAAAAATAAAAATGGTATTCTTTAATGTGTGGCATTGAATATTTAATAGCTTGAAGCAATCATGTACAAGATCGCATACTGCTTGTAAAATGACCTATGCGTTCCGACTGGATGGATATTCAAAAGAGTCATGAATTCAGACTGAACGGAATGGGATTGACATTATCCAGGTGGTAAGTGCGCGATGGAACTTCAACAAAAAACGTTAACAACTTTTGCCATCTAATGTTGGTGGATATCGGTTGGAACACAATTTCGGCCATGGTCAACACAATCCTTCACATGTCTTTGCTCATCTGGCAATCCTGACCTTGTTCATGGCCCAAATTGTTGAACATTGATGTGGCAAGGCACAACAAGTCCATGAATATCGTCCAACCATGAAGAATCTCTGATAAGAAATGTAAAGTCAGAAAAAAGCCCAAAAATTATTGTTGGACGAAAAGTGTTATAGATGGGCTAATCAAACAATTCATTATGGGTTCCTATTCGTATCAGGTTTAGTTGAGGACCATAATTGTTATCTTCCCAATCATCAGATAAGCGATAGATGGGAAGTAAGTCAGGTTTGAGATGACATTCACGATAGCCTTGCCATTGGCCGACCAATTTGTGATCTCTAAAAGACTCCGGAAGAGTTGTATTGGTGGTGAGCATGGCTAGGGTTTTGGTCAGAAGCTCATCAATTCCCTTTCTGTGTCTAGGATGGGCTTTGATGCGCTTAAAATCCTTTTTGAACCTGCTACTCCGTTTAATCCTCCGCATTCAGATCAGCCATCAAATCCTCAATCGAATCGAAAGCCGCGCCTTTACCGGATTCAAGTTCAGCCATCGCAGCCAAGGTTCCACTATTTGGCCTTTTGTTATTATCCCCTGTGGTACAACGACCATTGCTAGAATCTGGTTTGGCCCTTTGGTGCTTGTTAGCCTGATCCATGTGGATATCAAGAGAGGTATCGGATGAAGACAATGGAAACTCCAAATAAAGAGACATACAAATGTAATCAATTGAACATAAGCAATTATAATCTTACGTTGATCATTATTCAAGCGAAATGGTTAATTTCAGTCATTCCCGCTAATTTTTTTAATTGACATAATCAATGTTTTTTTGATTCTCAAACAGGTAGATGAAACTCATCAATAGGCTTTATCTCCTGTCCTTATCTTCGTCAATTTTGAAACATTGAAAAAGTCAGGAAAAATGTCCAACGTCCCACAATGATTCATATCGTCAGATCTGTTCAAACCAGCGATAAAGTTTGACAACGTGTACTCCGACATGTCGGTACTGAATTTGATGAAAACAAACCACCTTCCATTGATAGCAACGTTCGTTCTATCGAAAATGATTCCCAAAAGGAAATCAAGGAGTTCCGCGCTCTGTTCAATACTAATAAATATACGGATCTAATTGACCTGTCATGTCGAGCGAGAGACAACTCTGTCACCGAACATGTAAAGAAATAGGAAACAACTGTTAATTTCTTGTTCGCTGAACAGATTCTATCAGTTTGGTTTTGTTATGATAAATAGATTTGGGTGTGTTCTTTATCGTTTCGGGATTAAGGTTTAATCGTTTTTGACAACTTTTTTACCATTTCGTTGAATTCGGATTCGTTCATGAGGTGACGTGACCCCGAACCAACACGATAACCCAATTTGCGCATATGCCGTCGGATGAACTTGGGATCTCGGTTGAAATAATCAGCCAAATCTTTCGGAGTGTAATACTCTTTTTGATTAGCTGGATATTTTTTACTTTCCGGCTCTTTCACCATTTTATTTATACGATTTACTTCCTTGTTAAGCTTGTTAACTGCGTCCTTAAACGAATTATAACTTCCTTGATCTAAGTTACAGAGTTCTGATAATGAAATATCTTCAAGAAGCTCTTTTGCACTAATCACCTTATCTTCTAAATCGCTTTTTTTGGCTCGCTGATACGCATCCTCCAAATTAATTCTTCCCTCTTGGAATAAGTCAAAGATTTTCTCATCATTAATGATAACAGGGAGTTTATCTCTTAGGTCCTTGGCAGTAAATTCATTTTTATCTTCGGAACCATCAAAGTTTTTGATTGCCTTCAAAAGATTTGGCAGTCCATCTTCGCTTTTCACCTGTTTCTTTATCTCTGGATTGCTAACTATGACTTGGTAATAGCTGAAATGTGGTCTCTTATTGTCTTGGTTATCTTTCATCATTCGTATAATTTCAATCCGCTTCCGGACAGTAGCTTGGGTCTCACCAAACACCTCAGCTATATGCTTGTATTGCCAACCATTTTCCCTTCTTACATAAGCAATATTAGCTTTTTCATATGCTGACCACTGAGTTTTGCCTTTGACATGAATTTGGCTAAGATACGCGAATTGCTCATCATCCGTAAGACTGGAAACTATATCGCAAGGGATTAAATCCCAATCTCCATCAGGGTTTTCTTCACTTAGCTTCCGATAAGCTGCCAAACGAGAATTTCCCTCTATAACTACCTTGGTATCATGACGAACTAGAATAGCCTCCATGAGACCACCATGCCTCTTAATTTCGGCTTTTAATTTCTTTACGCTTGGTTCTTTTAATAATTTTTGGTAAATTATTGCCTGTTGTTCATCCTCTAACTTGTCTAGAAAATCAGGTTCTCCATGAGTATAAGCGTATACTCTAGGATTATCTTTCAGAAACTTCAGTTCACTAATTGACTTATAGTCACTTGTAGTCTCTATTGTATTGTTTAGAATTTTTATTTCTTTTACCATATCATGCCTCATTTACCGTATCCTTCCCTGCTTTCGGGGAAAGTATTTGTTGCAGTTCGTTAGATAAATCACATTGAAATGCCTCGTCAAAGTTCTCTCTAGTTATATCTCCTTGTGTTAACTGAGCCGCCTGAAACTTAGCATTCAGCAACATATCTACCCATTCATCAATAGTATCTTTAGCAATAAGGTTATGAATATAACAAATTTGAGTCTGCGAAATTCGGTGAATCCGGTCCTGAGCTTGAAGGTAATCATCAAGGCTGAAACTACGGTCAAAGAATATCGCATGATTAGCAACTGTTAAAGTTAATCCTTCTTTAGCGGCTCCTGGAGTTGCAAGAAAAATCCGACAGCTATCATCCGACTTAAATCTTCTAATTGACTCATTTCTTTCGTCAACAGGCATATAACCATGTACTTTTTGTGGATTATATTGCTCCAACTTTTCACACAGCCACTCAACGTTTTCAACAAATCCAGACCATATAATTACTTTGTTTGATTTAAGGTCAATTTCATTAAAAAGTTCAACCATTTTAGTAAACTTACCAGGTAATTCATTATATTCTCCATCAACAAGTATGGGATTTGAAGCACATTGGACCAGCCTCAACAATCTTTTCAGAATATCCTCGGCATTGTCAATGACAAAACCCTTGTCCTTTTGCAATTCATAAGCCATTTTATCTCGATACAAAGCATAAATTTCCGATTGACGCTTTGCTAGTTTAACAGAATGTATGCAGATGGTTTTATCGGGAAGTTCAAGTCCAGCAGTACGTTTGGTATCACGTATTGAGAACTGCCTGATTTTTCCCATTACCTTACTCAGTCCCAAGCCATATTCTAATTTAGTAGTAGCATTGGGAGGTAAATCAAAATCTGATTTGAACTCGGAAAAAGAATTTCCCAGTACTTTACCATTATCTAAGAATTTTATTTGAGACCAAATATCGTAAGGTCGATTTGCTACAGGAGTCCCCGTCATAATTATGCGCCGTTCAAACTTATCTGCAATGGAATGAAAACATGTTGCCAAATTAGAATCTGGGTTCTTAATTTTTTGACTTTCATCTAAAATTATCCCAACACGACAGGTATCTAAGAAGGATTTCATGAGTTCCAAATTGGATAAAATAACTTCATAATTCAGAACATAAAATAAAACCGGTGAATTTAGTGCGATACTATTTTTCGCCCTGTTCACTGATAGAGTTCTGGGTGTGATATGAGAATGAGCTGCTATTTCCTCTATCCAATTCTGAACCAAGGTCTTTTTTGTGACTACAAAGACAGTTTCAACCAAATCCTCTTCCAACCAATAGAGAATTAAATCAATCGCAATTTTTGTTTTTCCTAATCCCTGCTCATGAAATATGGCAGCATATTCAAAAGACCTGATTGCTCTGACGGCATCAAGTTGATAGGGATAAGCACCCATCTTAGGCGAGAGTTGTGGCGGCTTTCTTAAATTAAATCCCATTGGAAATTGCCATTTGTCGTAGAATAGTACCAGAAATCAAGGCTGTCAAATACCATTGTCCGTGTACTCGAAATCTCCATATCTAGTAAGATAAACCTCATCAGTGTCTTTGCGAAATCAGCTCGGCACCCAGTCACTGAAAGAATAAACAATCCTCCTTCATTTTTTTCAAGATGGTTAATAAAAGAAACAATCTGGTTTCTAGTGTGTTTGTTAATAAGGTCACCGTCCGTCTTTGCTTCGGAAATGATATATTCACCACTGAGTGTGAACCCTAAAACATCCGGCCGAAACCCATTAATGATGGGAGTTACAGGGTCGCCAGGTACTGTTTGCAGGTCTGAATTAACTCGGATATTTGGATATCTATTCCTAATGATTCTAACTGTTTCTAATACTAGAAAGCGGTGAGTATCACTCTGAGACATTTTGCAGAAATTTCTTTAAAATATCTGACAAAATTTCAAGATTATTTACTTGTTCCACTGCATCCTCGTGCTCCTTGGCTCGTAGCATTTGCCAATCAGAATATGGCATTTCATTGATGCGTCGTGCCATGGAATTGGCAAGCTGATTTAATGACGCATTTGCCAACTTCACCTCACCTTCTGGTGTTTGACTTTCTTTTTCAGCCTGCTGGTCCAGATATTTTATTGCTTTTTCTATGGATCTTGGTCCACCGTTTAAAAAAATTGCTTTGGCCTCCTCATTGCAAAGCACCTTTGGTAATCGACGTACGTCAGCCAATTTATAAATTTTTCCATCTCGAATCCATTCGCCAAAATCAGCAAGCTCTAAACCAGCTTCGAAAATAGCATCTTTGATCTTCGGTTTTTGTAATTCAACAAAACCGCTGAAACGGTCCATGTGAAATGCTGTATCATCAACTTTATCACGGTAATATTCGTTCATATCGTGGTAGGCATTTATCTGACGTTCAATGTCGGACTTTCTGCCACCCAATAAAGCTATCATTTCGTTGTAATCCATAAATTTTGTGTTTCGAAGATAATGAAGATATCTGGCTTTTTCATATGCAGGCCACTCACGGGAACCAATAAGATGAGCGGAGACTCGAATTGTCTCTATATCTCGTTGAGTAGCATTTTTTAATACGACTGATTTAATCTTTGACCAGTTCCCAGGAACTTTTTCTTTGATGAACTGCTTGTAGATGGCAAGTCTTGTATTACCGTCAATACAAATATAATCACTATCCCTGGCAATTACGTTTATTGGTGAGATAATACCACTACTGGCACGAATTGAATCTTTAAGGCCCGAAAATGATGATGTGCCATTGGAATTTTCTGTGGCTGAACTTAAAGCGAAATGAATCCTGTCAGCATTTAATTGTTCACCATATTTCTCCAAAGCCATTTTTATTCTTGGGTTTTCTGTATCAAAAGAAATTTTCTCAACTTCAATAGTCACATATTTTTCTTCCATCAAATCCACCTCCGAAACTCTACAATTAAATTATCCCCAGCCTATTAACCTTAAACACCCATTCATATTGGTTCACAGTTATAATAAATAAATCCTCGTAGAGAGACCAATTTTTTTTCAATTTGAGTTTGAGCATCACCAAATTAGTTTTTATAAAACCTTGGACTTACCCTGATAGTTCTCTCAAATATTATCCGTTCTAAACCCTGAAGATATAGTCTATGACCGCCAGAAATACTTAATAAAAACAAGATTTAAATGGTTTTGTTACTATCATTTGTTGATGGGTTTAAAGCATATGATTTTGATATCTGCTTTAGGATACTGTCAATGGTTTTTTTTGCAGAAGATTGATTAACTGAACAAGAATAAATCAGTTCAAAAACCTCCTTGTAAACTTCTCTCTTTTCCTCTGGAATAAACGCTATTTTATCACTTTCATTATGTTTAGCAAAAGTCTTAACTTCAGCTTCAATTTTTTCAATTTGACTCTTGTATTTGTTTCGTTCGGTTTCTTCAAACTGTTTACTGTGCAAATTTTCCAGCAGTTCATTGAGAAGGTCATGAACCTCACTGCTAGTCAATTGAACGAACTTGGATGAGACTGCCCCTTGTTTGATAATCTCGAGTTTCTTGCTAACCTCATTTATACCAAACTCAACTGCACGATGGAGATTACGTTTTTTGGAAGCCAATCGGCACCCACGACCAATATCTGCGCCTATACCCCGAAGATAGTTTATAAGATGGTCAAAATAAATATTTGTCTCAAAAGCATCTCGTCTACCTGTAGGCTGGATAAATTCGTCAAGTACGTGCACTTCTCCAATGGCCCAAGAACAAAACCGTTCTTCTGGAAAGATTTCAGCAAGAAGGCGCTCGTTTCCAATTTGGATGTTGCCAATTCTTGCACGAAGGCCTCGAACCCCTGTAGAAATTGGTATTGCACCTTGGTAATCATGGTGGACATACCATCCAACAGCTGATAACCCTTCACCTTGGTGCTTTGGCACTTCGAATTTCTTCACTTCCTCTCCAATGAGTCCCACTTTTTTTTCTGAGTAGTTAATTTCATTGCAATATGGCCTGCAAACTGGAACTGAAGACTCGTTAATGTAAATATTGTAGGATTTTCCATGTCGGCCATATTTAGCCAACATCTTTTCAATCTCGAAACTATGTTTAAACTCCCTTTGCAATGGGCAAGGACATACTTGGCTAATATATGACTCAATTTCTCTCTCGTTAAGCAAACAGTCATTACCAATCCTACGAGGTTTCGAGAGTTCAACCTCAAAAAAATGAGAAGGGTAATCTAAAGATTCACACTCTCTGAATGTCACAGCTTTTGGGATTATGGTCTGTAGGTCAGTATCGTTTTCAGATGCAAGCAATTTCTTAACTGTCATTAAGTCCCAAGAAACCTCCAAAACATGTTTATCCATGATAGAACGAGAACGGAAAATTAGTTTCTGAGCAAAGCCAAGGCCTGAGAGGCGACCCACCCCACGTAAGCCCCTTGCATCCGTACCTCGTTTTATACTCGCACCTAATGAAAGCATTCTTATGGGGAAATCGTTGTTAGGTATGCCCAACCCATTGTCACGGACCACTATTCGGCGGTTAATATAATCTAAACTGATGTTGATATTACCTTCATCAGTATTTGAAAGAAGACCTAGATTAACCGCATCATCTATAGCGTCAGTAGCGTTCTGCACGTACTCACGGAAAACAACTAAGGGGTTGGTGTACATAGAACTACTCAGTAGTTCAAGTAAATCTTTGCCAATTATTACAGGCCCATCAAATAAATTCCCTTGGGTCAAGAAAAATACTCAAATTTATACAGCTGGTGAGGCATTGAGTTGCAAATGCGTGGTTTTTGAAGAGGGAAGGAAGTCTTGGTCAGTCAAAGCGGCGTCTTCTATTCGTTCATCTTCAGGAACCAGCTTAGGATTAATTAAAATGTTTAGATCTTTTCGTTGACCCCAAATTTTTTGTTCTTGTTCATTTGTTATGGGAACAAAATAACTCGCAGCGTCCCTGAGACGCCCTAGTGATAACATACTGAGATCCTCTTTGTATCTGTTACTTGACCGAGTACAAAGAAATTGTAGTAATTCAGATTTTTCATCAGTAGACAAGGACCCGAATGAAATCTTAAATGCTTCATGTTCGGCCTTTCCATCAAAATGCTCATACCAAAATCTATTAAATATATAGTGATGAGGTTTAAAGAGTATACTTTCAAATTCCAAAAATGTGTCACCAAAAGCTACTTTAAAATAGTCTGGAGACCCACTCACGATTCCGTGAGTTGCTTGAAGTATAATTTGCATAGAACGTAAAAAATATGAATTCCAGTTCTTACCAATATGCCCTCTGTCCTTCCTATTGACGGGCTGATATCGCATCGGAAAAGAATAGATACGAATCCCCAGTTCCTCATTGAGAGTTACATTGAGTCGCATCCTTTCAAACAAGTCGGCAGGGCTATCATGAAAGTTATAAAGCATATAGTTGGACAGATTATAAATCCCAGAGTTTGCAGCGTACATGACGGCTTGTGAGTATGGTTTCTTGAGACCAAGATGATCAAAGGCAATGCGAAGTGGCTTCAGGGCAATACGGGACAACTCGCGCAAGTACATTGGATCTTTACATAGTATTCTAGCGTCAACTCCCTGGTTGAAGTCTACTCGTCGACGCAACTTTTGTTTGCCTCGGTGAAGTGTTGCTCCGTGCTCAAAGCCGAGATCAATTATCTCAGAAATAATATCTTTGAACTTGGCAGATGCAACGACATTATTGTCCATGAGGATTAGGTCACGTTTTTCTCCGTATAGATTCGCGACCCCTTTGATTACTGTACTAAGAGAATTAGTATCTCGCTGCGCACCTTCTAAAGTTGGTACACCACAAAAGGCACACTTGCGAACACAACCCCTAGAAGCGTAAGTAAAGTAGGCATCGGAAACGGGGTATTGATATTCAATATGGGGCAGTATACTGTAGTCTGGAATAAGATCTTCAATAGGTATTCCGTCAACATCATTGGAATAAAGTTCTTCCTCAAAGGGGTCAAGCTGTAATGAAACAGCCGGAGCTTGCCCAAGTAAACCTTTAATAAAGCGAACACCTCGCCATCTCGGCTCTTCAAGGTATGCTTTTTGCATTAGTGAAGCCGCTATACCCCCAACAAAAACTCGATGGGCTTGTCCTCCAACTAACGAAAGAGCAAAGTCAATGCTTCGCGCAGTTCGAGACCATTCAAACGAAAAGAGAGTTGTAATATAAACGCGGTCCCATGGAGTATACCTAGCTGATTGGTCTTCTCCTTTAATGAATCGAACATTATCACGTTTACCTAATGGACCGTGATATTGTGCAATTTTCATTAACCCCAGTGGTGGGTATTTGTTTCTGTAGCCGGGCTCAATAAGGAGTATGTTTCGGTTAGCCATTGTTGGATTTTTCCAGCAAATTTTTACAACTTAACTAGAAGTAGGATAAATGTCAAATATTTCGAAACGCAATGTACTCATGAAATTAAACCATTAGACACTGTTATTGATTGAATATATATTTTTGGAAGAAACAAAGACCAAAAAGAAGGTTAATCCTTTAGTAAGGTTTACCTTTGCATTCCATGACTCAGAATTAGACTAGAATCCAAGACAATACTTTTGAGTTGTTAAAAAATCAAGCTGGAATCTTATGGTGTCATTTATTGGAATGGTTTGAATCAAAATTAATATAAACCATTTTTAGGGTCAGGAAGTTTAGTGAAAAATTGAGAGGATATATAAAAGTTCAATATAAATGATAATATTTTTTGTGATTATATTTTGAAAGCATAATTGCTGACCATAAAGTTTGACCATAGATTCTTTTTTTAAATTAGGAGTATTGATTTTATGAGTTTTTCTGAAATCCGGGTTGTTCGTGGACCCACAATTAATAAAGGAATAATTACTGTTGTTGGCATTATTCCTGCTTCAACACTTGTACTGCATCATTATGTTCCTCACAGAGATGTCTTAAAACAAGAAGGGTACCAACGCAATCCAATTGAAAATAGAATATCAAAACTTGCTCATGACTTAGCGAACAAAAAAGTAGACCTGCCTACTTCGGTACTCTTAAATTTACGCAATGTACAATCAGATGACGTTCTAGTACAAAAACCAAACGATAATTACATACTTCAACTTGATCCTCACAAAGCTGAAAATTCACACCGGTTGTACGTTGTTGATGGTCAACACAGAATTCGGGCCCTCAAGAAAGCAATTAACGATTTTGATGCGGATATTTCTAATATCAAGATACCATTCGTTTGCATGGTCGGTGCTGACGAAACTCGTGAAATGGAACAATTCCACATAGTAAACTCAAATGCCAAGTCTGTTCCCACCGATTTAGCCCTAGAATTGTTAAAAGCGAGGTATGATAAGGATCCCGAATTTAAATCAGTGGTGCAAATGACTGGTATGCAATGGCAAGTTGATGCGCAGAGAATGACAGAAATGCTTACATCGAAAAATACCATTTGGAAAGGGCGTATCCGATTACCAAATACAACAAAGGGAGAAACAATTGTTCCGTCGGCTTCTTTTGTTCGATCTTTAAAACCATTACTGGGCACAACCACACTATTTTCGGGTGTTAATGATATCAATAAGCAAGTACAAATCCTAGACTCATACTGGAAAGGAATTAGGCGAATTCTTCCCGATGCATTCGACGAGCCTTCTAAATTCAGTATCCAAAAAGGCGTAGGTGTGGATGTTATGCATTCAATATTTCTAATAATTATGGATCATGTTCGAAATAACAATGATTCATTGTTTAAACCAGAATCTTATGCTGCATTCCTCAATGATGCCTTGCTTGAGTTGGAGGGTCGAAATGGACTTGGAGAATCAGTGAGTGGTGTAGATTTTTGGAGGGCAGGAAAAAACGGAGCCGCAGGATCTTTTACTTCAGCAGCGGGTAAACTAAGATTATCAGAGTATTTACGAATTCTTCTTCCTGATTTAGTGATTTAAGCAGCGTATTATTAGTGAAAAACAACCAATTCAATTGAACATAAAGTATTGCGGGTATTAATTACGTATTGCTATTTTGGCTCATAAGAATTCTCAATATTTTTATATTCTCACCAGCTACATAACACTGCTTACACACGAAATTTTATTTGGTGGTTGAGAATTCTAATACCCCCAAACCTGTTATGTTTGTGCCACAAAGAGTTTCTTCCAATTTTCTACCTTTTCTTCAAACGACTGAGGGTTGGAAGAGCTAGAGCACTTAATGTATTCTGACTTTAGAGAATAAAAAACTGATTTATTTTTAAATTCTCGATTTAATGTTTCTCGGTTTTCCTTCCTTTTAGTCCAATTACCTTGATAGACGGGTACTTCTTAATCAGGCTTACAAGATCGTTGGGGACAATGCTGCTTTTGAAATGTTTTTGTCTAAGCTTCCTACTCTTTTAGCCTTTTTAATTATATCCCATAGGGCGATTCCGTGTCTGTGAAGAAACTCCAGTCTGGATTCGTAATCCAAGTTAATTTGCTCTCCATGGATGCGGGAAAGAATACGCCAAAATTGGTTGCTATTTTTTGTATAATATTCGCCCTTTCTTAATGATTCGCCTCCTGGCAAGGTCCCCAAGATCAAAATACGTGATTGATCATCAACAACGGGCTCTAACCCTTTTGTCAACGGCATTTTCTAGTCTCCTTTAAGTTAAATTAGTACACTAGTTCGCTATACCTGAAGTCTCCTTATAGAGATAATAGTATATCTTGGCAGTCATGAGTTTAAGTATTAATTTCCTGATTATATCATAATAGTTCAGAAGATTCACCCTGTTGTACAAATTTTATTCTATTTTAGGAGGATTGTTTTTTATTATTAGAATAATCCAGCAAAATCTTTGTTTTTGCAGGTCAAGTCATTTTTCTTGCATATTATTTTTAATTTGGTTATTTGAGTTTGTAATTTTTTGGAATCCAAACAAATTCCAAAGTCTTTTACTTGGATAAAATTGAATTAAACCCTCTTACCTCATCATTGAAATATCACCAAAGTAGTTGAAATTGACGAATGCAAAATAACTCTCAAATGAAATCAGCCTCTGATTGGCTTGAGATAATCAAGCAAAAATCAAAAAATGCTGGCGATGGTA
>Ga0209022_1001474_pt1 | contig 23980 bp, 11 predicted proteins | sample PinacodermPK_FD_187300 | JGI IMG/M metagenome (GOLD analysis project Ga0209022, IMG submission 187300) | Host-associated microbial community of the marine sponge Aplysina aerophoba from Gulf of Piran - sponge pinacoderm, lysed by proteinase... | ecosystem: Host-associated > Porifera > Sponge >...
CCAAGGGTTGAAAGTTAAGATTTACTGCTCGGTAAATCGAATCCGGATAGGAAAATATCACGTCTGAAAATCTTCCAAAATGAAGCGAATTTTTGAATGTGAAATTCAAAATAGGGGGGAAGTTCAGCTATGAAGGTTGTGACATTATGGCACAAGTTATCAGAGATAGGAGAAAATATGATGAATGAGTCAAAGAGAATGGGAGAGAGCTTCTCCATCATTTGTATGGGGGATCATTCCGAAGATATGCCTAGAAATTGGGGATTGTCCTTCGCCCGTAAAAGGGGATACGATGGTTGATCTCCATTTAGGGTTTCTTGGGCACCCAAGGTTGTACTCCGCTACTTCCTTCCCATGTTTTGCCCCATCGAAATCTGAGTTTTTTATCCTTAAAAGCATCGAAGTGTTTTTTTTCGCAATCTAGTTTTTGTTGTTCTACCACTCGAAGTTGATTTTTATTATTAGTTCCTTTGGTCTCAACGACGAAATATAAGGTTTTGTCTTCATGGAAATTGATGATCCAATCGGGGTTATATGTTCCTAGTGGTGTTTTTATTTGGAACTCGTCGGGCAATTTGGCGTAGACTTTGACTAGATCGCACTGTTCCAGTTCTTTAGAGAAATTGACTTCTGATTGAGAATCGCAGAGAATTTTTTGGTATGGCGATTTCTCGCTCGGTTGAACTCTATCATCACTAGACTCTTTTTTTGGCTTATCATCATCCAAACATTGTTGGATATAGGTATATTGTTCTTGGAATAGTTCTTCGCAATAATAGGTTTCCTCTCTGCTTATTGGTGATTCTATTTTCTTGTATCTCAGTCCATCAACCATGCTCTGGGTCTTGACTCGATTGATGATATGGGTCGCTTGTCGGATAAAATCTTGGGGGTTTTTCTTCACTTGATTCAGCTTGTCGCATTTGGTCAGTATCTCTCCGATTGTCCTTCTGGTCAGCTGAGTGCTCTCTACCAGTTTCCCCAATATATCCGGAATGAATTCCGCTTTGGTATCGGAGGTGTAGTGCCTGTTTTGTATGTATGTTTCTTTATAACCTCTTTCTGTAACTTCATTGTCTCTTACTTCAAATTTCAGCTGAGGTGTTTTGACTGACAACTCTTTGTTCATCTGGTCTATACATTGCTTTTTGAGTTTTTCAGAATCAAACTTGACCGAATAGGTGGTCTTGTGCTTTACTTTGTCCCACAATTCCTTGAATGCTGGGCCGTTCAAGATTCTATTGTTCACCTTCACTGGACTTTTGGTAGATTCGTCTTTGATGTCTATGCCGCTGGTATATTCTTGCAGTATATTGGTTATTCTCTTATGAGCCATTGGGGGGACGATATCCTCTGGTATATATAGTTTGTCTTCATCTAATGCTTTTTTGAGCGATGGTTGGGTTTTCCCAGACTCATCCAAATAATCCTGAGATTTTAAATAAGTACAGAATGCTTTGGATTTTTCGTCTCCTAAGGTATTGTTCTCATCATTGGTATTGATGGTTACATCACGGAATGTATTGTCTTTGATAAGGCCGAATGTAATCCCGGTTTCCCTTACCGTATCTTTTTGCAATTGGCGGACAAATTCAGCATAAGATTCGGTGATCATCACCAATAGTCTATTGATGTGTTGGTCGTGTATTCGTTCTCCTTTCTGATTGACACACAAACGAAGTCCACGGCCTATCTGTTGTCTGGGGGTGATGAGAGACTTTCCCATATCCCTAAGGGTACATATCTGAAATACATTGGGATTATCCCACCCTTCTTTGAGGGCAGAATGGGAAAAAATAAACCGCAATTTGGAATTAAAACTTAATAGTTCTTCCTTTTTTTTCATGATGAGATTGTAGGTATCTCTATCCTTTTTGGACTTTCCTGAAGAAGTAACATAATATTTGTATGTCTCTTTTTGGTTGCTCTTTTTAGGTCTTTTGTCTTCAGAAAAATAACCATTATGGACTTCCCTGATATCTTCTTGGAACGATGCTCTATTGGTATATTTATTATCTCCTCCATGAAAAAAGCATCGAAGTTTATTGTACTTTTCCCCTTGAATGAGCTCATGGTATTGTTCTTCAAACCATTGGGCGTAGATACCGTTAGACTCTTTCCCTTCTTGGTCATATTGCTTGTAACGGGAGACTTGGTCAATAAAGAACAGACTCAACACCTTGATGCCTTTTTCCTTAAGTTCATTTTTAGTTTTGATGTTTTTGAACAATTCTAGCTCTTTGTCCAGATGTTTTTCGATGGTTAGTTCGATTAGTTTCTTTTTGATTTCTTCTCGGTCGCGGTCATTGATGGTATCTTGGAGATATACCTTTTGTTCACTGGAGAGAAAATCGATGTGTTCATTTCCCTTTTCCCCACAGATGTCCTTGATGACATAACCTTTATATTCTTCCCTGCCGGTTCTTTCTTCCAAATCATCGCCTTGTTTGATCTTGATTTTTTTTCTTTTGATATTCCCTTTTTTGTTCACTCCTTTTAAAGGGTCGGAAAAGACATCAACTTCTACTTCTGCTGTGGGTTTGCCTTTGCCGAGAATAACCTTGGTTAATCGGATATAAGCATCATTGTAGTTATAGAAACTTTTTATCGAACCTACCGAGATTTTTTTGACCAATTGTTTTTTGTGGGCATCTATGGCACTGAGGCGATAGACCAGATTGATTTTTTCCCTATGGGTAGCGGAATATCGAATGATAACCGATGGCCCTAATTTCCGTACGGATTCTTTTTGCAGCTGGGTACTCATGGCACTTTGGGGTTCATCCACAAAGATGATGGGTTTGGTCTGTTGTATCAACTCAATAGGCTTATACGATAAATTCTCCCGGTATTGATGGATGATGTTGTTGTTTTCCTTGATATCCCTACTAAAGGAATCAATGTTGATGACCATGATTTCCAATGTGCAATTGGTAGCGAAATCCCTTACCTCGGTGAGTCTTTTGCTGTCATAGGTAAAGAAACGATAGGGAGTATTGTCGTACAATCTATTGAAATGTTCTTGGGTTATCTGCAGGTTTTTGTAGGTGCCTTCTTTGATGGCAATGGAAGGTACTACGATGATGTGTTTGGCAAAGCCGTATCGAACGTATAGTTCCATGATGGTGCGTAGATAGACATAGGTCTTTCCGGTACCTGTTTCCATCTCCACAGTCAAGTCCAGAGGTTTTGTTACTTCGTCTCTTTTAGACAATGCTAATCCATTATTCAGTTGAATCTGGCGTATGTTTTCCCATAAACTATTTTCTGGGAGAACTACTTTATTGCTATAACCTAAGTCATTTTCTATTGATTCTAAGGTAGATGGGGAGTATACAGTAAAATTTGTTTGTGTTCTTTCCGGCTGTCCTTTGAATATGTTCAATACAGAATCAATAGCCTCTTTTTGGTATACCAAATTATCATCAAATTGTAAGTTCATACTGGTTATTTATTAAATAGTCCTTATTTCATCAATATCATACCGATTCAGTATTTGCACTGAATTGGTCTTTTCTACATCTGAAAATCCATTGTCTCTAAAGACCACTCTACAAATCTCTGGTTTGCACTCTTTTTTCCATTGTCCAATTCCTTCCGCAACTTTTCTGGTGATATTATCTGCCAAGCAAATAAACAAAGCTCCTAATCCAATGTTGAATACCTTTTTTTCTTCAATATTTCTTTCTTCGATGGGCAAGGTTAAATCAAGTCCTGATTTCAAGAGGATTTCGTACAGCACATCTTCTTCAGTGCGGTCGGGTTTAATGTTTTCCACAGTATCTAGTAGACTTGTTTCCACATTATCAGGATTACCACCCCAACTTTTGATATTGGAACTATCAAGTTTAAAGACCTTAAACCCCAAGTCTAGTTCTTTAGATATTATAGGGTGTTCTTCTTTAATTTTTTTGACTACTCTACGGATTCGTTCTTTGCCTATTTCTGCTATTGTTTTATATCCAGCTTTGAAAGCTTCACTTTTTTCATCTGTTTTTTCTGGAAATTGAACTTGTATAAATTTTAAATTCAACTCGGACTTAAAATTGAATTCAACAAGTGATTGAGCAGATGTGGATGAGCCTGCAAAGAAGTCTAATAAAATATCTCCCTTTTTAGGATTTGATATTCCAATAATTCGATTGATTAACTCAACTGGCTTTGGATAATCAAACACTTTAGATTTAAATAATTCTTTGATTGTTAAAGATGCTTTTTTGTTCCCTTGAATATCATTCCACAAACTTGGAATTTGTTTTGTTCTTCCTTCCAAATAGTATTTCACATAAGGTTTGAATACATTATCAGAATCCCTTTTCCAAAATATCAAATCACCGTCAGTCCATTTTTTGTAAGTTTCTCTTGAAGCACGCCAACGACTTTCATACTCGCTTCCAGGTCCCATTGGAAAAACATCATTACCTTCAGGATCAGATATGCCGTAATAAAGATTTGGTGCATCTTCTCTTCTATCGCCACTTCCTGTTTTTCGAAATTGTAGAATACTATACTTCCCTTTTTCATCTTCATAAGTGAATCTTTTTATATCCTTTTTCGACATGGGAAGTCCTTTTAGTCCTATTGAATGATAGTTTTTCGAATAGATAAGAAGAAAATCAACACTACTTCCTATTTTGTTAGCATCTTGACCGGTAGTTGTTCCTTTCGAAACTGAAACTTGACCAATAAAATTACTCTCTCCAAATACTTCGTTTAAAGTTTTTTTAAGATTCTCTAATTCAGCATCGTCAATACTGACATAAATAATCCCATTATCTTTTAAAAGATTCCTTGCTAATCGTAATCTTGGATAAATCATATTTAACCAGTTTGAGTGGAAACGTCCGTCACTATCTGAGTTGGTAGAGAGTTTATTCCCTTCGGAATCCACTTGACTTGTAATTTCTTGGTAATTTTTAAGGTTATCCCTATAGTTGTCTTTATAGACAAAATCTTTTCCAGTGTTGTAAGGAGGATCGATATAAATCATCTTGATTTTTCCTGCATAACTCTTTTGGAGAAGTTTCAATACTTCGAGATTATCTCCTTCAATGTAGAGGTTTTTTGTAGTGTCCCAATTCAAACTTTCATCTTTGGCAGGGCGAAGGGTACCAGTAGAGGGTTTATGAGCTTCACGCCTTGCTTCGGTTTTTCCTGCCCAGGTAAAGCGATAGTATTCTTCTTCTTGTTCAATTTCTTCTCCGAGAATCTCTTGGAGAACTTTAAAATCGATTTTGTTTTCAGTGACAATTTCAGGGTATAGGGTTTTTAATTTTTGGATGTTTTCTTGAATTAGGTCTTTGCTTTGACTTAATTCATTTTTCTGGGGGGGGGTAATTTGTTTGTAGACATTGACTTAAAGTGTTTTATATCGGTTTAATTTCTTGTTTTCGCCTTTATATTTCATGTTTAGTGCTGTTTGTGTGTTTAATTGGCTTTTTTTAAAATGGAATTAAGAATTCCATTATTTAAACTCCAATTTACTCAACTTATAATAAATGTTCTGCTTGATTACAATAATGTCCAGCTAGAATGAAAAATATAATTAGCATGATTTTTTCTTGTTCTTGGAAATATAAACAAGTAAGGATGTGATAATCAGCTGGTATGTAAAATGACTATCAAGTTGTATTTTCATCTTGCTCTATAGTTGATTAATCAGCTATATAGTTTTTATTTCGTCTATGTCATACCTTAGTAATCTCTGAACTGAGTTGGTCTTTACTACATCTGAAAATCCATTTTCTCTATAGATTACTCTAGAAAAATTAGTATTGCATTCATTTTTTCCATTGTCCAATTCCTTCTGCTACTTTTCTGGTGATATTGTCTGATAAGCAAATAAACGACGAGACTAATTCAACATTATAAACCTTTCTTCCTCCGATTATTTCTTTCTTCAATGGGCAAGGTTAGGTCCAGTCCTGATTTCAAAAGGATTTCATACAACACATCTTTTTCAGTGTGGTCTGGTTTAATTTGTTCTTCCTGGTGTAAGAACCATTTTAGTGACTTGGGCAAGCGTTTCAGAGCGTATGAATCGTGAAATGGAAGTTCCCTTAATTGTTTATCCATATTCAACAAAGAGTACGACAAAAATGACAATGAAATTTGGCTATAGTTTATGAACAGCCCAGCGAATAGTGAACCAATCTTTGGGCTATGCAGTGTGTCAAGTCAACATCTTTTCTTTAGGGCATCATAGAGTACAAACAAAAACTCCTCCTTTATCCAATCAAAGGCCTCACCTTGGTTATATTGAACATTTTTCGTCAGAATAGGATAAATACCCTCTTCAAAATGTCTGTCATTCATCTTTAATTCTATATTTCTTAAAAATTGTTTTTTGGTAGGTGTTCTCTTGTTTTTTCTGTTTAAGTAAGTAACATATTGTGGAAAACATTGTGCTATCTTATCTATGTCAAACATTGGATGATTACGGAAATAATACAAGTCAAATAAGTCTCTGTCCTTAGACCTATTATAAAACGCAGATAATTTGCCTGCATAAATTTCATTGAAATCATAAGTGGTCAATATAGTCTGTCCTGAAAACCATGGATTGTCGATTTTAAAAGGTACATGTGCCAATCCGAGTTCATTGAAATGCTGGCGACAATTTATTTCTATCTTCAATCTTCTCTCTCCTTCAAAATAAAAAGAACGATAAGGATGCAAGGATTTCCAGCCTAATTCACTATGTCTTGTTTTTCTGTCTAAGTCAAAAAAATCTATCACCTTATTTATTCTGAGCATTATTTCTCCTATTGGAATTCTCTTTAGTTGAACCAAATCTATATCCTCAGAAAATCTTGCGCCGATGGAATGTAATCCATCCCCTACAATCGGTGTTACTTTTATTTGCCCATATAGTTGATGTAAAGCAGTCCCTCCTTTGAAAGCCAAATTCTTCCTCAGGAAATCGTCAGAAAAATAGAAACTAGACAACGGGAAAGCAATAAGTCATGTTCCGCTTGTTCGTATGTCTTGAACTGCTTCTTAGTCTTCCAATCTAAAACGTTTAACTTGTTTATCATCTTTCTATTCCCCATTTACTAATGAGCTTTCACTATTTTACAAGCCCATTTTATTTACCAAATCGTTATCCAATGGAAATCTAATGTCTATATTCCAATTAAATCGTTCTGAAATAGTAGACTTATCTGGCACCGGCATGGGAAAATCATCACTATCTGTGGGATATTGATCTCTATTTGAGGCTTTGGTCTTGTTATCTGGAGTAAGTAAAATGGGGTAAAGGTTTTTCCTGTTCTCTTCTCTTGTTTGATCTCGTTCACCGATAAGCAAATGGCTTTTTATCGGTAGCACAAGAGTATGGTTTTTCCCAATCAGATATTCTAACAGAAAACCAAATCTTCTGAGGGTACTCTTTTGTGGGTACCAACTGAGTAGTGTCTCTATATCCTCTATGGTCATCTTTTCCGACAACTCTTCTATGTTTGCCAAAATCCTATTGACACCTCCTAATTTGTTTTGGTAATGAATCAAATCTACTGCAGTCAAGGCGGGAGAAGAAACTAGATAAGTTCCAGAATCAGAAAGTTTTACCCATAGATTTTTTCTCTTTACGACATTCTGATAGGAGCTATAGATGGATACATTACTCCTTTTATGTTCCTCCAATTCAAGAGGTGGCCAATGACTTCTGGCGTGAAAAATGATATCATATGATTTCCTATTCTTGAATCCTGTATACGGTGCTTTAGTCATAACATAATCCAGAAAGACTGCCTGATGTCTGGCACCATGAATAGCTGAGGCAGTAAATAAGCCGATATAATAATCTTTCTTTACATATCCAAATAAATGGTCTATATACAACCCTATGGGCAATTTTCCGATACGTTTGTGTAGGGGGTCCATAATGAGATAAAAACCCTTTTGAATACAGACTACATTACCTTTTTTCACATGATAGGCCAAAGATGAACGCAGAGAGCCCAGAGACTTGCCCAATCGGTTAGAGCACTCCTCTATTGAAAAACTATAGCGAGCAAAAGACAAATTTTCTTGAATATACTCGGACAAAGTCATCGAAAACATTTTCTTTAAAAATACAAAAAATTTGAATTTCTAATATAATACTCTTTTCGTTCAAGTATGATTACCCCGAATTATTCATACTAATCAAATCAGATCTTTTGATCTGAATCTCTCCTTGTTGAGATTTCAAGAGGGAGATTTTTTTTCGTACTTGTTAGTATTTTAACTTCTGTAGTTTGTTTTTTGATCAATAAGGGACTTTTTGCACATGAGATCATGTAAATTTTGCATGATTTGAGCATAGCTTTCTCATTAAGGAAGACCTCCTTTTTTCGAAGATGTATGGTTCAATTAATGGGAGAGTCAGCTACTGGCTTATAAAACAGTAAATCATGCAGTAATTCCAGATGAACCAAACTTTTGGAAAATCAATAATGAACTCTGGATTTGGTGATCCTGATTGTCGCTGAAGCTTTAAACAAATAGGTTCGTACACTACTGACTTGCCACTTTTTAGCAGCTTTATGCTTCGTTTTTCGAATCCACTCTCTTATCTTCAAAATCATATTGTAACCAAAAAAACTGATCCGGTTCTACTGCATCTTATGTGGGATGAGGTCTAAATTAACGGAGAATAAACAAAGGAATACTCATGATTTATTGCAATATATTTTGGATCATTTTTATGTGTTGATTTCCATGTAATTTGGTTCAAGAAATTTGCTTCTACAAAATTCTCATCTCCAGTATTGTAGGGAGGATCAATATAAATCATCTTGATTTTTCCAGCATAACTCCTATGTAGAGGTTTCAATACTTCTAGGTTGTCTCTTTCGATATAGAGGTTTTGAGTATTGTCCCAATTCAAACTTTCTTCTTTGGCAGGGCTAAGGGTACCTGTAGAGGGTTTATGATCTTCACGCCTTGCTTCGGTCTTTCCCGCCCAGGTAAAGCGGTAGTTTTCTTCCAGCTCAATTTCTTCTCCGAGAATCTCTTGAAGATCTTAAAATCGATTTTGTTTTCCATGACAATTTCAGGGAATAGGGTTTTCAGTTTTTGGATGTTTTCTTAACTAGGTCTTTGCTTTGACTTAATTCATTTTTCGGGGGTGGGTAATTTGTTTATAGAGATTGACTTCAAGTGTTTTATATCGGTTTAATTACTTGTTTTCGCCTTTATATTTCAAGTTTAGGACTGTTCGTATGTGTAATTGAATTTCGTTTTTAAATGCTGGATTTCCTATCAAATTTATCATTAATGCTGATTCTGTATTTGATATATGCACAACTAAGTTCCAATAGAAAACAAAAGTTATTTACACGAAATTTTGATTTGCTATTCTAACGATTTAGTTCTAGGTGGTATCACAATGATGGTAGCCGACTTCAGATGAAAAAAATGTAAGTTAAACATCTTCTCTGAATCACACGAGATTCAAAAAATTTCTAAAATCAGTTGCTACTTCAAGCCTTGAACCTAAAGCTTCAAAATGCTGTTTCCCGCATTTGATTTTAGATGATTCTCTTGGTCTGAGATCTAAGACTGAAGCACTTGCTTTACTTTCCACAACGAAATAAAGTTTTTCTTCATCATTCTGTTTCCAACTGACCACCCAGTCTGGATTATATGACCCTAAAGGTGTGTCAATCTTAAACCACATCGGAAGTTTAGCATAAACGGAAATATTTTTATTTCGTTCTAATTCTTTGGAAAATCTCGATTCTGTGTCAGAATCGTAAATCACGTAATCATAAGGTGATTTTGAACTTTCTGCTAGATTTTTTTTTAAATACCCATAAAGTTCCTCATTTTTAAAGAGTTCTTGACTATAGAATTTATCTTTTCCAATTTTCTGGTATTTGATTCCATCAACAATATGTAAACGCATTTCATCATTGATGATATCTATACATCCTTCTATAAACTTTTGTGGGTTGATTTTGAAATAGTCAAGTTTTCTGCATCCTATAAGAATTTCAACGATAGTCTTTCGGGTGAGTTGTGTCTCGTTTTGAAGATATCCGACAATATCTGGTAGAGAATCAACAGCAAAATTCAGGTTGGAAGTTTCAATCTGCGTAGATTGTTCATCTGCCTCAACCCCTCCTTTACTAATCATCAAAGTTGATTTCGTATAGTGCAGCTTCCCTCTTTTAATTTTCAAATTTCGATCAATAGATTCGATACATTTTTCAATTAGTGAAGAAGAATCAAAATTAACGGAGAAAGTAGTCTTGTACTTGACTTTTTCCCACAACAATCTAAAATCTTCACTATCTAATACTTGCTCATTAACTTGAACATATCTCTTTTGCGCCTTATCCTTGATTTCTAGTTTTCCTGCAGCACTTTTTAGTTTGGTTAAAATTTGTTTGATAATATGGGGTTGGTTTGCGATATCTTCAGGGATTTGTAATGTTCCTTCATTGAGTTTTAATCGAAGATTATCTTGAACTTTCCCTTGTTTGTCTAGATATTTATTATGTATCAAATGGCCGTATAACTGACTAGATTTATCTTGTCCCAATAAGGTGGTATGTCCTTCATCTATTTCCACCACCACATCGGCAAATGAGTGTATTTCAATAAACCCAAACTTGATTCCTGTTTCTGCTTCAATTTCTTTTTGTAGTTGTTCAGCAAAATCATGATAGGATTCTGTTGCCATTACTGAAAGAGTGTTTACTTCATGTCCATAGACACGATTGCCATTTTGATTGACACACAGACGGAGTCCACGACCAATTTGCTGTCTTGGTGTTATTGGTGAATTTCCGCGATCTCTCAGGGTACATATCTGGAATACATTTGGGTTGTCCCAACCTTCTTTTAATGCTGAGTGGGAGAATATAAAACGAAGTTTAGAATCAAAACTCAACAATTTCTCTTTATCTCGCATGATTAGATTGTAAGTGTTCTCATCGACTTTCGTATCCCCCCTTGTATCCTTAAAATATTCAAACTTTTCCTTGGAATTACTTTTCTTACTCCTTTTATCTATTGAAAAATATCCGTTATGTACTAATGAAGCGTCCATTTCATGATCATGTAGTGATGGAAATAGTCCCTTGTATTTAGGTTTGCGGATCAACTCAGTGTATTTTTTCTCAAATATGTCCGCATATTGTCCATTGACTTGATTTCCTTCTTCGTCATATTTGCGATAATTGGCAACTTTATCAACAAAAAACAAACTCAAAACTTTTATTCCTTTTGGATTGAGTACTTTTTCTTTGTCCAGATGTTCTTCTATAGTTTTGGATATCAAATTGGTTTTGACTTCTAATTCGTCAACACTTCCAATAGATTGTCCCAATTTGATGTATTGCTCATTGCTTGTAAAATCTATAAATTCTTTTCCTTCTTTTCCATAGATATCCTTGATGATGTACCCTTGGTATTCTGTTCGATTGGTTATTTGCTCTAAATCATCATTTTGACGAACTGTAATAGATTTCCGTTTTATTTTTCCTTTTACGAAGACATCAACTTGAATTTTTGCTTTGGGAAGACCATTGCCTAGAATAACTTCCAAAAGTTTAATGTAGGCTTTACTATGGGCACCCTCTGCTTGTATAGAACCAACCTCAATCTGTTTTACCAACTTTTGCTCATAGGCATCTACAGCATCCAATTTGTACATCAGGTTGATTTTTTCTCTATGGGTTGCTGAATAACGAAAAATCGCTAAAGGGTTAAGATTTTTTACTGCTCTTTTACGAATTGGTGTGCTCATGGTAGTTTGAGGCTCATCAATAAATACAAGAGGGTTTGTTTTTTCAATCAAATCCAATGGTTTAAACCCTAATTTATCATTATAACGGTGAATAATGTTTGCCTTTGAGGGTTCAGAGGGGTTTTTAAAACTTTTACTAAACGCATCAATATTGATGACCATAATCTCCAAACCATCGTTGGTTGAAAAGTCTCTTACCTCATTGAGTTTTCCACTATCGTATACGAAGAAGTTGTAGGGGATATTGTCATATAGTCCTCTAAAGTGTTCTTTGGTTATTTGCAATGATTTGTAGACTCCCTCTTTGATGGGGATAGATGGCACAACAATGATGTGTTTGGAGAATCCATATTTTCGATACATTTCCATGATGGTGCGTAGGTAGACATAAGTTTTCCCTGTACCCGTTTCCATCTCTACGGTAAAATCTAATTTATGGCGATCAAATTCATTGGCTGAGGAGGTTTTAAGACCATTACTTAATTGAATCTGCTGAATATTTTCTAGTAATTTCCCTTCTGAAAGTGTCAAACGATTGCCATATCCTATATCATTATCTGACAATAATGATTGTTTTTTGTCTAAAAACTCTGCGGAATAGACGGTAAAATTAGTGTCGCATTTTTCTTGCCCTTTGAATATATCTACTATTGCATTAATAGCATCCAATTGAAATTGTAAAGAGCTATCGAATTGTATTTTCATATTAGATACTTTTTATTTCCGTTATTTTGAAGTGCTTTAGTATCTCTACAGAGTTGGTCTTTTCTACATCTGAAAATCCATTGTCTCTAAAGACTACTCTACAAATCTCTGGTTTGCATTCTTTTTTCCATTGTCCAATACCTTCCGCAACTTTTCTGGTGATGTTATCAGCAAGGCAAATAAACAACGAGCCTAATCCTATATTATACACTTTTCTTCCTTCGATGTTTTTTTCTTCAATGGGTAAGGTTAGGTCCAGTCCATATTTCAATAGGATTTCATACAACACATCTTCTTCAGTGCGGTCTGGCTTAATATTTTCCACTGTATCTAGTAGGGTTGTTTCTACATTATCAGGATTGCCATCCCAACTTTTGATATTGGAACTATCAAGCTTGAAGACTTTGAATCCCAAGTCCATTTCTTTAGATTTTTCAGGGTGTTTATCTTTAATATCATTTGCTGACCTAATGATTCTTTCTTTACTTATGTCAGTTAAATAATTAAATCCAATTCTAAATGCTTCTGTGTTTTCTTTTATTATTTCAGGAAGTTGAACACAGATGAAATTAATCCTTGAATTTGTATTTAGGTTATATTCAAATACAGATTCCGATGTGGTACCGGAACCTGAGAAAAAGTCTAATACAATACCATCTGCACATCCTATTGCTATAAAATCATAAATCAGCTGTAATGGTTTGGGGTAGTCAAATACTCTAGATCCAAATAATTCTTTCATTCTTTTTGTCCCATTACTACTACTATAACTTGGCTTGTAAAATAATGATTTTGGTTTGTAGGTGGGATATTCTTTAAACTCAGACCTTGTTTTTTTGTAAATAGAAAAGCCATCATTTTTATTGCCCTTAATTACAAGGTTATGTTTTTCAGATTCAAATTTCTCTTTACTCCACCTCCAGCTCATTTCTTGATTATCCGTTAGGGGGAATATTTCTGTTTGATTTGATGAAGACTTGACTGTAGATAATTCATTACTCGAGTCAATATAAAGAGGAAAAAATAAAGTTGGTGCTTTTTCTCTGGGAGCGTTAATTCCAGTAGTTTTTAAATTTGCACCCAATTTAAAATATCCATACTCGTCTTTTTCCCAATCACTTAAATTTTCTTCATCCACTCTAAGTCTGTTAATTTTTACCTGATTGATATTCTTTGAGAAAACTAGTGTGTATTCATGTGTACCTGCAAATGCAAATTGGTCGTTGTTCCCTTTAAGATTCATTATAGTTGGGAGTGTGGCAATATGATTTGATTCTCCGAAAACTTCATGACCCAGCTTTTTTAAGTTTTCAATTTCATTGTCATCAATGCTGATAAAAATCACTCCATCATCTGTTAATAGATTCCTTGCTAATCTCAATCTTGGATACATCATATTTAACCAATTCGAGTGGAAGCGTCCATCACTATTTGAGTTGGTAGATAGTTTATTTCCTTTGGAATCCAATTGACCTGTAACTTCTTGGTAATTTTTAAGGTTATCCTTGTAGTTGTCTTTATAGACAAAATCTTTTCCGGTGTTGTAGGGAGGGTCAATATAAATCATCTTAATTTTTCCTGCATAACTCTTCTGGAGAAGTTTCAATACTTCCAGATTATCTCCTTCGATGTAGAGGTTTTTTGTATTGTTCCAATCCAAACTTTCTTTTTTGGCAGGGCGAAGGGTACCTGTAGAGGGTTTATGTGCCTCACGCCTTGCTTCGGTCTTTCCTGCCCAGGTAAAGCGATAGTATTCTTCTTCTTGTTCAATTTCTTCTCCGAGGATCTCTTGGAGAACTTTAAAATCGATTTTGTTTTCGGTAACAATTTCAGGAAATAAGGTTTTTAATTTTTGGATGTTTTCTTGAATCAGGTCTTTGCTTCGACTTAATTCATTTTTCTGGGGGGGGGTAATTCGTTTGTAGACATTGACTTAAAGTGTTTTATATCGGTTTAATTGCTTGTTTTCGCATATATATTTCTTGTTTAGTGCTGTTCGTATGTTTAATTGGCTTTTTGTTTTTTTAATGGAATTCTTAATTCGATTATTTAAACTCCAATTTACTCAACTTATAATAAATGTTCTGCTTGATTACAATAATGTCTAGTAGAATGAAAAATAAATAAGTAAGGATGTGTATTCAGTTGGCATGTAAAATGACTGTCAAGTTGTATTTTCATTTTGCTCTATAGTTGATTAACCAGCTAGATAGTTTTTATTTCGTCTATACCAAACCTTTTTAAGGTTTGGACTGAGTTGGTCTTTTCTATATCTGAAAATCCATTGTCTTTGAATACAACTCTACAAATTTCAGGATTGCATTCCTTTTTCCATTGTCCAATTCCTTCTGCTACATTTCTGGTGATATTATCTGCTAAGCAAATAAACAAAGCTCCTAATCCAATGTTGAATACCTTTTTGCCTTCGATATTTCTTTCTTCAATGGGTAAGGTTAAATCAAGTCCTGATTTTAAGAGGATTTCATACAGCACATCTTCTTCAGTGCGGTTAGGTTTAATATTTTCCACCGTATCTAGTAGACTTGTTTCCACATTATCAGGATTACCACCCCAACTTTTGATGTTGGAACTATCAAGTTTAAAGACCTTAAACCCCAAGTCTAGTTCTTTAGATATTATAGGGTGTTCTTCTTTTATTTTTTTGACTACTCTACGGATCCGTTCTTTGCCTATTTCTGCTATTGTTTTATATCCAGCTTTGAAAGCTTCACTTTTTTCATCTGTTTTTTCTGGAAATTGAACCTGTATAAATTTTAAATTCAACTCGGACTTAAAATTGAATTCAACAAGTGATTGAGCAGATGTGGATGAGCCTGCAAAGAAGTCTAATAAAATATCTCCCTTTTTAGGATTTGATATTCTAATAATTCGATTGATTAACTCAACTGGTTTTGGATAATCAAACACTTTGGATTTAAATAATTCTTTGATTGTTAAAGATGCTTTTTTGTTCCCTTGGATATCATTCCACAAACTTGGAATTTGTTTTGTTCTTCCTTCCAAATAGTATTTCACATAAGGTTTGAATACATTATCAGAATCCCTTTTCCAAAATATCAAATTACTGTCAGTCCATTTTTTGTAAGTTTCTCTTGAAGCACGCCAACAGCTTTCATACTCGTCGCCAGGTCCCTTTGGAAACACATCATTACCTTCAGGATCTGAGATGCTGTAATAAAGATTTGGTGCATCTTCTTTTCTATCGTTGCTTCCTGTTTTTCGAAATTGTAGAATACTATACTTCCCTTTTTCATCTTCATAAGTGAATCTTTTTATATCCTTTTTCGACATGGGAAGTCCTTTTAGTCCTATTGAATGATAGTTTTTCGAATAGATAAGAAGAAAATCAACACTACTTCCTATTTTGTTAGCATCTTGACCGGTAGTTGTTCCTTTCGAAACTGAAACTTGACCTAAATAATTACTCTCTCCAAATACTTCGTTTAAAGTTTTTTTAAGATTCTCTAATTCAGCATCGTCAATACTGACATAAATAATCCCATTATCTTTTAAAAGATTCCTTGCTAATCGTAATCGTGGATAAATCATATTTAACCAGTTTGAGTGGAAACGTCCGTCACTATCTGAGTTGGTAGAGAGTTTATTTCCTTCGGAATCCACTTGACTTGTAATTTCTTGGTAATTTTTAAGGTTGTCCCTATAGTTGTCTTTATAGACGAAATCTTTTCCGGTGTTGTAAGGAGGATCTATATAAATCATCTTGATTTTTCCTGCATAACTCTTCTGGAGAAGTTTCAATACCTCCAGATTATCTCCTTCGATGTAGAGGTTTTTTGTAGTGTCCCAATTCAAACTTTCTTCTTTGGCAGGGCGAAGGGTACCAGTAGAGGGTTTATGAGCTTCACGCCTTGCTTCGGTTTTTCCTGCCCAGGTAAAGCGATAGTATTCTTCTTCTTGTTCAATTTCTTCTCCGAGGATCTCTTGGAGAACTTTAAAATCGATTTTGTTTTCAGTGACAATTTCAGGGTATAGGGTTTTTAATTTTTGGATGTTTTCTTGAATTAGGTCTTTGCTTTGACTTAATTCATTTTTCTGGGGGGGGGTAATTTGTTTATAGACATTGACTTAAAGTGTTTTATATCGGTTTAATTTCTTGTTTTCATATTTAGTGCTATTCGTATGTTTAATAGGCTTTCGTATTTTAAATGGAATACTTAATCAATCATTTAAAGTTCAATTTACTCAACTTACAATAAGTGTACTAATTGATTATGATATTGCCCAGTAGAATGAAAGATAAAATTAGTATCAATTTTTCTTGTTTTTGTAAATATAAACAAGTCAGAATATGCGTTTTCGGTTGGTATGTAAAATAATTATCAAATTGCATTTTCATCTTATCTGCAGTTGATTAACCAGCTAGATAGTTTTTATTTCGTCTATACCATACCTTTTTAAGGTTTGGACTGAGTTGGTCTTTTCTATATCTGAAAATCCATTGTCTTTGAATACAACTCTACAAATTTCAGGATTGCATTCCTTTTTCCATTGTCCAATCCCTTCAGCTACTTTTCTGGTGATATTGTCTGCCAAGCAAATAAACAACGAGCCTAATCCAATGTTGAATACCTTTTTTCCCTCAATATTTCTTCCTTCAATGGGCAAGGTTAGGTCCAGTCCTGATTTCAATAGGATTTCATACAGCACATCTTCTTCAGTGCGACCTGGTTTAATATTTTCCACCGTATCTAGTAAACTTGTTTCCACATTATCAGGATTACCATCCCAACTTTTGATATTGGAACTATCAAGTTTAAAGACCTTAAACCCCAAGTCTAGTTCTTTAGATATTATAGGGTGTTCTTCTTTTATTTTTTTGACTGCTCTTCGGATACGTTCTTTGCCTATCTCTGCAATGGTGGAATATCTTGATTTATAAGCTTCGTTATCCTTATCAGTTTTTTCTGGGAGTTGAACTTGAATAAACTTTAACTTTATGTTATCCTCTAAACAACAAGCAATCACGGAGTGAGCAGTAGATGAAGAACCGGCAAAAAAATCTAATACAATATCACCGTCTTTACAACATATAGCAATAAAGTGCTTAATTAAAGATATAGGTTTAGGATAACTAAACGGATATTCATTATCAAACACTTTTCTGAGATCATCATTTCCTGTTTCAGTCCTACCATAAAGAGGGTCTATAAGTAAACTTTTTGGTATAACACCAATCGGCCTGTAGTATTTTGTATAAACCTTTCCGCTTTTGAAAACTAATTTAGTAAATTCATTTTCAACTTTTTGTTTACTCCATCTCCAACGAGATTGCTTTCCTTTAATAATTCTTGGTAAATAGATGTTCCCTTCTTTGTCCCTTATTTCAAATACTCCAGATTGAGAAAATCCTATGGATGATTTATCAAGTGTAATTAAACCATAATCTCCATTTTCATCACTGAATGGATATAATTTATCATCTAACTCATATTTTTTGTCCAAATTCAATTTTAGTGACTTTCTATTCTTTGAAATCATTATAATGTATTCATGTTCAACAACGACATGATTAGAATTATTGCCTCCCCCCTGTTTTTTCTTCCAAATGAACAGACTTATATAATTATCCTCCCCGAAAATTTCATTTACTAATTTGGAAAGGTTAGCAACTTCATTATCATCAATACTTATACAAATCACCCCATCATCTTTCAATAGATTCCTTGCTAATCGTAATCGTGGATAAATCATATTTAACCAGTTTGAGTGGAAACGTCCGTCACTATCTGAGTTGGTAGAGAGCTTATTCCCTCCGGAATCAACTTGACCTGTAAATTCTTGGTAGTTTTTGAGATTATCTTTGTACCTGTCTTTATAGATAAAATCTTTTCCGGTGTTGTAAGGCGGATCAATATAAATCATCTTGATTTTTCCTGCATAACTCTTCTGGAGAAGTTTCAATACTTCCAGATTATCTCCTTCGATGTAGAGGTTTTTTGTATTGTTCCAATCTAAACTTTCTTCTTTGGCAGGGCGAAGGGTACCAGTAGAGGGTTTATGAGCTTCACGCTTTGCTTCGGTCTTTCCTGCCCAGGTAAAGCGATAGTATTCTTCTTCCTGTTCAATTTGTTTTCCGAGAATCTCTTGAAGATCTTTAAAATCGATTTTGTTTTCAGTAACAATTTCAGGGAATAGGGTTTTTAGCGTTTCAATGTTTTCTTGAATTAGGTCTTTGCTTTGACTTAATTCGTTTTTCTGGGGGGGGGTAATTTGTTTATAGACATTGACTTAAAGTGTTTTATATCGGTTTAATTTCTTGTTTTCAGTTTTGTGTTTTCATATTTAGTGCTATTCGTATGTTTAATTAGCTTTGGTTCTTTAAATGGAATACCTAATTTGATTATTTCATTTTCAATTTACTCAACTTACAATAAATATTCTGCTTGATTGCAATTATATCTAAGTAGAATGAAAGATAAAATTACTGTCAATTTTTTCTATTCTTGGAAATATCAATTAGATCTTATGGTATTAATCTTGTTGATACCCTATTATCGGATTATATAGTCCTTATTTCATCAATACCATAGCGCTTCAGTATTTGCACTGAATTGGTTTTTTCTACATCTGAAAATCCATTGTCTTTGAAAACCACTCTACAAACCTCAGGATTGCATTCATTTTTCCATTGTCCAATTCCTTCGGCTACTTTTCTGTTGATACTGTCTGACAAGCAAATAAACAAAGCTCCTAACCCAATATTGAACACCTTTTTCCCTACTAAACTTCTTTCTCTAATGGGTAAGGTTAGGTCCAGTCCAGATTTCAAGAGGATTTCATACAGCACATCTTCTTCCGTCCGCTCAGGTTTAATGTTTTCCACCGTATCTAGTAAACTTGTTTCCATATTATCAGGGTTGCCATCCCAACTTTTGATATTGGAACTATCAAGTTTGAAGACCTTAAACCCCAAGTCTATTCCTTTAGATTTTTCAGGGTGTTCTTCATTAATTTTTTTGACTACTCTACGGATACGTTCTTTGCCTATTTCTGCTATTGTTTTATATCCAGCTTTGAATGCTTCACTTTCTTCATCTATTGGTTCAGGAAGTTGAACTTGAATAAACCGATTGTTCAAACCATTCAATTTATTGTTTAGAACAGCGTGTGCTGATGTAGATGAACCAGAAAATATATCCATGATTAAAGAGTTCTCAGATGCTGTTATCTTAAAAATATCAATCAACAAATCTTTAGACTTGGGATAACTGAACTTATTTTTCCCCATGAGTTTTTCCAACACTCTTGAACCATGGTGGTTTGCATTATACTTTTTATGTTTCCATACTGTTGACACCATTTTCCCTTTTTCTATTCTATATTTCCTATATACCTCTATTTTACCATCCTTACTTATTTTGGCCACCAGCTCTTTGGTATCTAGATTGGGGGAGTCTTTGACCCATAGCCAAGTTCGTTCCTGTCCCGATGGTGTGATCGGAAATACTTGTTGATATTTAGGTTTTGGCGTTAGTGATATGTCTTGTTGTTCCAAATTGACATATAATGGATACCAAGCTTTGGGTTTGTTTATTCTTAGGGATGGATTTCCTCCACCAATTCTTATAAAAGGTTCAAGTTTATACTTGCCTTTTGAATCACACATATCAAAACTTTTCATATCATCTTCATGCAAAATAACTTTATTCAGATTTCCATAATCTTTATTCTTAGCATATACCAGCATAAATTCATTTGTGGGGGTAAAATACTTTCCATGCTGTCTTCCCATCGGGTTACTCAATACAGTGACCACTCCAGCTCTATTATTTTCTCCAAAAATTTCATCACAAATTTTGATGAGATTTTGTAATTCATTATGATCAATAGCAATAACGAAAAACCCATCATTCGTTAAAAGATTTTTGGACAGCTTTATTCTACTATACATCATGGACAACCACTCGCTGTGATATCTTCCATTACTTTCTGTATTAGTGAATAAAACGTCTTTGTTTTCATTGAACTGACCAGTTAATTTCAAATATGAACTTAAATTATCGGAAAAATCATTTTTATATAAAATATCATTCCCAGTGTTATATGGAGGGTCAGCATATATAACATTGATTTTTCTTGTATAACTCTTTTGGAGAAGTTTCAATACCTCCAGATTATCACCTTCGATGTAGAGGTTTTTTGTGGTTTTCCAATCTAAACTTTCTTTTTTGGCAGGGCGAAGGGTACCTGTAGAAGGTTTATGTGCTTCACGTCTTGCTTGAGATTTTCCTGCCCAAGTAAAGCGATAGTATTCTTCTTTTTGTTCAATTTCTTCTCCGAGAATCTCTTGGAGAACTTTAAAATCGATTTTGTTTTCAGTAACAATTTCAGGGAATAGGGTTTTTAGCGTTTCAATGTTTTCTTGAATTAGGTCTTTGCTTTGACTTAATTCATTTTTATGGGGGGGGGTAATTTGCTTATAGACATTGACTTAAAGTTTATTTATATCGGTTTAATTGCTTGTTTTCATGCTTAGGGTAAAGCGCATGTCAAAAGGGTTTCCCAATACAATGGAATCCTTAATCAAATCATTTCAATTTGCTTAACCTGCGATAAGTGTTCTATTTGATTACACATGATAAAATTAGCATGAATTTTTTCTGTTCTTGGATATATATACAACTGCGCATATGCATATGGTATTCAGTTTGTATTTTCATCATGTCTCTACTTGATTCTCAGATTAAATAGTCCTTATTTCATCAACACCATATCGCTTCAGTATTTGCACTGAATTGGTCTTCTCTACATCATTAAAACCATTGTCCCTGAAAACTACCCTGCAAATTTCAGGATTGCATTCCTTTTTCCATTGTCCAATCCCTTCAGCTACTTTTCTGGTGATAGAATCGATACTCTTTTTGGAGATGTCCGCCAAGCAAATGAACAAAGATCCCAATCCAATATTGAATACTTTACTTCTTTCGATATTTCTTTCCTCAATTGGTAAGGTTAAATCCAGTCCTGATTTCAATAGGATTTCATACAGCACATCTTCTTCAGTGCGGTCTGGTTTAATATTTTCTACCGTATCTAGTAGACTTGTTTCCACATTATCGGGGTTACCATCCCAACTTTTGATATTCGAACTATCAAGTTTAAAGACCTTAAACCCCAAGTCTAGTTCTTTAGATATTATAGGGTGTTCTTCTTTAATTTTTTTGACTACTCTACGGATACGTTCTTTGCCTATTTCTGTTATTCTTTTATATCCTGCTTTATATGCTTGGCTTTTTTCATTTGTTGGTTCTGGAAGTTGGACTTGAATAAACTTTCTTTTGCTGTTTTCTTCCAAGTTTAACTCAATTACTGAATGAGCTGTTGAGGAAGAACCTGAAAAAAAATCTAAAATTATTTCCTGATTATTTGATCCAATTTTAATTAAAGATTTCAATAATGAAATTGGTTTTGGGAAATCAAATGCTCTTTCTTGGAAAATATTTTTAATATCATCGCTACCTCTTTGATTTGTTCCAAATTCAATTCCCCAGAAATCATTAGGAATTTGACCGGTGGATTCATGTAAGTAAATTTTCCCTGAAGGTTGTTCTTCCCCACCGGATGCCCAATAGATTTCGTCATTCTTATCCAATTCATTAAATCTATGTTCATCAATCATCCACGGGCCATTTAATATATTACCCGACTTGGTTTTAACTTCGTAAAAATATCTTCCCCTTGTCTTGTCTAGCAGAATAGATCTTCTAAAATCCCCTATTTTATCTCTATATGTGTATTTACTTTTTGCTTTTTCAGTTAATGGAAGTTTGTATAAGTTGACCATTTCTTTATTTTTTGCAAAGCATACAATATATTCTTTCACCCGTGCAAAATTCCCAATATTCGGTTGATTGTCACTCCTCCTCCAAGCAATGGTTGAGATGAAATTTACTTCTCCGAAAACTTCATCACACAGTTTTTTTAAGTTCTCAATTTCATTGTCGTCAATGCTGATAAAAATTACTCCATCCTCTTTTAACAGATTCCTTGCTAATATCAATCTTGGATACATCATGTTTAACCATTTGGAATGATAGCGTCCGTCACTATCTGAGTTGGTAAAAAGCTTGTTTCCTTCGGAATCTATCTGGCCAGTAATTTGCCGGTAGTTCTTGAGATTATCTTTGTAGTCGTCTTTATAGACAAAATCTTTTCCGGTGTTGTAAGGAGGATCAATATAAATCATCTTGATTTTTCTTACGTAACTCTTTTGGAGGAGTTTCAACACTTCCAAATTATCTCCTTCGATATATAGGTTTTTTGTAGCGTTCCAATCCAAACTTTCTTCCTTGATAGGGCGAAGGGTACCAGTAGAGGGTTTATGAGCTTCACGCCTTGCTTTGGTCTTTCCCGTCCAAGTAAAGCGATAGTATTCTTCCTCTTGTTCAATTTCTTCTCCGAGAATCTCTTGGAGAACTTTAAAATCGATTTTGTTTTCGGTGATAATTTCAGGGAATAGGGATTTTAGCGTTTCAATGTTTTCTTGAATTAGGTCTTTGCTTTGACTTAATTCATTTTTCTGGGGGGGGGTAATTCGTTTATAGACATTGACTTAAAGTGTTTTATATCGGTTTAACTGCTTGTTTTCGCCTTTATATTTCATGTTTAGTGCTGTTCGTATGTTTAATTGGCTTTTTGTTTTCTTAATGGAATCCATAATTCGATTATTTCAGTTTCAATTTACTCAACTTACAATAAATGTACTAATTGATTATAATAATGCCCAGTAGAATGAAAGATAAAATTAGTGTCAATTTTTTCTTGTTTTTGAAATAATAAACAAGTCAGAATATGGGTTTTGGGTATGTAAAATAATTATCAAATTGCATTTTTATCTTATCTGCAATTGATCAACCAGCTAGATAGTTTTTATTTCGTCTATGCCATATCTTTTTAACGTCTGCACTGAATTGGTCTTTTCTACATCTGAAAATCCATTGTCTTTGAAGACAACTCTACAAAATTCAGGATTGCATTCATCATTCCATTGTCCAATCCCTTCTGCTACTTTTCTGGTCATATTGTCTGCCAAGCAAATAAACAACGAGCCTAATCCAATGTTGAATACCTTTTTTTCTTCGATATTTCTTTCTTCAATGGGCAAGGTTAAATCCAGTCCTGATTTTAAGAGGATTTCATACAGCACATCTTCTTCAGTGCGGTCAGGTTTAATATTTTCCACCGTATCCAGTAGACTTGTTTCCACATTATCAGGATTACCGTCCCAACTTTTGATATTGGAACTATCAAGTTTGAAGACCTTAAACCCCAAGTCTAGTTCTTTAGATATTATAGGGTGTTCTTCTTTAATTTTTTTGACTACTCTTCGGATACGTTCTTTGCCTATTTCTGCTATAGTAGAATACCCTGATTTATAGGCTTGGCTACTTTTTTTCGTTTTTTCAGGGAGTTGAACTTGAATGAACTTTCTTTTGCTATTATCCTCCAAGTTTAACTCAAATAATGAATGAGCGGAAGTGCTAGAACCTGAGA
>Ga0209022_1001477_pt1 | contig 23961 bp, 27 predicted proteins | sample PinacodermPK_FD_187300 | JGI IMG/M metagenome (GOLD analysis project Ga0209022, IMG submission 187300) | Host-associated microbial community of the marine sponge Aplysina aerophoba from Gulf of Piran - sponge pinacoderm, lysed by proteinase... | ecosystem: Host-associated > Porifera > Sponge >...
CTGCGGGATGCCGCGTAAACGCAGATCAGACTGAAATGAAATCGGTGAAGGGAAAAACGAGGAGGAATCTTAAAAAAAATTCGCTATATATATAATTCAGGCTTGAAAAAAACAGGAAGTCCTGGGATTGCTTCCCCGAAGGATCTCGGCTATGTCGGAAGGAGTCATGTGAACGGCCATTTTCTCTGAATCTGGAAGCGCACATTCGGTAACGAATATGTCCGCATCCGAGGCCACCTTTCGAAGTCCAGGGAAATAACCCGTGTCTCCCGTGTAGACGATTTTCTTTCTGCCGGAGCGCACAACATAGCCAATACTGTTTTCAGTGTGAACGGTTTTGAATGTCTTTATTTCAAGGCCGCCGATTTTCTGTTTCTTTTTTCCTATCTCGTGAATTTCGACAAGCTCAGGCCTTACCCACTCCCTGTAGGGTGCCCGCAGCTTTTCGACGAATTCCGAGAATCCCTCCGGTCCCCATATCCCAAGTGTCTTCTCTCTTTTTTTCCCGTAAGGATGCCTAGTAGCGAAAAGAAGAGGAATCAGGTCAGAAGTGTGATCAGGGTGGAAATGCGTTATGAAAACATTGTCGATCTCGAGATAGTCGACTCTTATTTTCTCAAGTTTCCATACCGTGCCGTTTCCACAGTCAAAGAGGGCAGAACCGGTATCGGTACCGAGAAGATATCCGGAAGAACCTCTTTTCTCGTGGGGCACGCAGGTGCCCGAACCCAAAACGGTAAGTTTCGCCATCTGACTTGATATAATCCCGTCTCCGTTCCATAATCTTACTCGCGGAGCGGCTTGGATGAAGAGCATTATAACACTGACAACGGATTTCGGGTCAAGGGATCATTACGTAGGGACGATGAAAGGTGTTATGCTCTCCGTAAATGAAAGTGTCCACCCGGTCGACATAACCCACTGCATTGAGTCTCATGACGTCCGCGCCGCGTCTTTTGTTATAGGTAATTCATACTGCTATTTTCCGAAAAATACCGTGCACCTGGTCGTGGTAGACCCGGGAGTCGGAAGCAGACGAAGGCCTATAGCGCTCTTCGCCGACGGTCATTTTTTTGTGGGGCCTGATAACGGCGTTTTCAGTTCGGTCATTCGTTCCTGTGAAGATTTCAGTGCCCGTGAAATAAAAAACCGCGACTATTTTCTAAAAGAGACGAGTTCGACTTTTCACGGGAGGGATATATTCTCCCCGATCGCTGCGCATCTCTCGCTCGGAGTTTCATTCTCGGAGATCGGACCGCAAATCCGTGATCCAGAAATTCTTCCCTGCGACGGATACTCGGTAAACGGGGCCGAGATTCGCGGAAGCATCGTCTACACTGACAAGTTCGGGAACCTTATAACCAGCATACCGACGGAGGCCGTAAGCGACGGGGCACGGGCCGTGGTAACCGTCGGAGATAAGCAGGTCGCGGGAATCTCGGAATCGTATTCTTCCGTTGAGCCCGGTGAAATAGTTGTTGTCGGGGGAAGCGGGGGATATATAGAAGTATCGGTTAACCAGGGGCGGGCGAGCGATGTTTTTGGTGAAGTTCCACCGGAAGTCATTATTGTTGAGGAAAGTAGTTGAGAGGAAGTCATGGAGTCTGCAGAAGAAAAAACCGTAGCGGAAATTCCCCGGGAATTTGCCGGACAAAGAGCCGATGTATTCCTCTCGGGATTTCTGACAGAGCTTAGCCGCTCGAGCATAAAAAAACACATAGAACTTGGAAACATACTTATTGATCGCAAAACGTTTAAGCCTTCCCGGATAATAAACGGCGGGGAGAGCCTGAGCGTTAACATTCCGCCTCCTAAGCCCTGCGGTATCAAGGGAGAGGAGATCGATGTCGAGGTTGTTTACGAGGACCGTGACATAATCGTCGTCAACAAACCCGCCGGCATGGTGGTTCACCCCGGAGCGGGAGTGACGAGCGGCACGCTTGTAAACGCTCTTGTTTATATGTGCGAGGATCTTTCGGGGATAGGAGGCGAAATGCGCCCGGGAATAGTGCACCGCCTCGACAAGGAGACCTCTGGGGTCATGATTGTTGCTAAAAACGACCGAGCGCACAAAAATCTTTCTGAGCAGTTCAAGACCAGAGAGACGGAAAAGGAATACGTGGCTATTGTTTCCGGGGAAATGAAAAAAGGTTCGGGAGTTTTTAATTCCCCCATAGGAAGGAGTCCCTCGAACAGGGTAAAAATGACCTCTTTTTCCAGAGCCGGGAGAGATGCCGAGACCCGCTGGGAGGTAATCGAGAGACTGGGTGGAGCAACTCTTGTGAGTGTCTGGCCAAAGACCGGAAGAACTCACCAGATAAGGGTTCATTTTTCTGAAAACGGGTTCCCGGTGCTTGCCGATAAAGTTTACGGAGGCAAGAAAAGTCGCCCAAAAAATTCCGGGGTCCTGGGAGCTTTAATAAAAAGACACGCGCTTCACGCGAGAAGCCTCGGATTTACCCATCCGGCGACCGGAAAGCGGATTGAGCTTTCAGCGGAAATCCCCGAGGACATGGTTTCAGCAATCGATTTTCTAAGGAGATAGAACGGATGAGGGTTTTTCGTTCAGCCCTGCTTGAGAAGTGCAACGGTATTGTCCACGGCTTCGTTCATGATCCCGGAGGGCCGGATATTCTCAAAATCGCCTCTGTGCACGGGCTTGAAAATATTCTTACCGTGAACCAGGTTCACGGCAGCACTGTTTTTTTTGCCGACAGCGACGCGGGAGAGAAATCTGCCGAAGCCGATTCGATCGTTACCCAGCAAAAAGGAGTAGGCGTCGGGGTCATCACGGCCGACTGCGTTCCTGTTCTTATATGCTTTCCCGATTCCGGATGCGTTTGCGCTGTCCATGCGGGGTGGCGGGGAACCTCGCTGCGTGCGGTTAGGGACTGTCTTGGGGCTGTTTGTGAAAAATACTCCTTAAAACCGCAGGACGCCGTGGCCGTAATAGGTCCGGCCATATGGGGATGCTGCTACGAAGTTCGAAACGATGTAGCGTCACAGTTCTTCTCGAGGTTCAGCGGCGAAGAGGGCTGGCTTTTAGAAAAAGGCGACGGGAAGTTTCTTCTTGATCTTGTGGAGCTTAACAGAATTGAACTTTGCGATGCGGGAGTTCAGCAAATCGAGATAATGGACCTGTGCACTTGTTGTCAGGGCCTTCCCTCATACAGAAGAGACGGTTCCGGTACGGAAAAGATGATTAGTTTTGTCGGGATTTCTCCTTAGTGGATTTTTCTCTTTTTCAGCGTGATAGTGCAGTTTAACATCGAGACGGAAATGGTGCTTCGGCAGATCTTTAGTTCTTGGTCTCCCGATACAGAGTTTCTGCACGAAGTTTTAATCCTTCACCTACATCTCTAAAACCGCGGCGTATGTAACCGCCAAAGAACAGTGAGACGATTGGTGAAAGCACACCGCTCAATAGGTCGACATTATGGTAACTGCAGCTGGTATCACTTATAGGTTCTAGATGCTGCCTTCGCACCGCAAATAAGAGCCAAGAAGTTCCGAACTTCCTGCTCCAAGAAAGAAGACGTGGTTTTTCAAATGCGCATATACGTTCGGTTATTCTGAATTTCCCCGGTCCCATTCTTACCAACAGATGGGCGGGCGAACCAATTTTAAAATCGGTTCTGGCTTGAGATGTGAATGGATTCCACTCGCCATATTTTTCAACGTCAGTCAGGACCTCCCAAACGAAGTCAATAGGTGCGTTGATCTGAATGCGGTCGGTACTTATGCTAATACTGCTCATGCCCATAGCTACTGGCCTTAACTAGAGTTTTGACCCATGCTTCTGATTTGTCCCAAAGAAGTTTCGACACATTTTGGTCTTTTGTCTCGCCGGATGATTCCGCTATTTCGCAGCGCACGTAATAACTTCCACCTTGAAGTGGGTATTTACTAGCGCACATCACCGAAGTTTGCGCGCCCGATACTGGGCTTAGCAGGACAACGGATGCGAGTGCGGAACAGATTCGGTTTAGAAGATACCCGATCTTCCCTTCGAATTCTTCAATCTGCGTAAGATTAGTCATAACAGACCCAGGGTGTACCGCTGCCGATTGGAGGTTGTACTTTCTGGCAAATCGTCTCTGGATCTCGAAAGTAAAGTGAATTAGTGCTAATTTTGACAGCCCGTAAGCGTTCCAGGAGTGGTAGTCTTCGTCATTGTTAAACATGCTCTTGTTTTTCACTCTGTCGTGCAAGTGGGAAGTCACGTTGACGACTCGCGCATCTCCGCTTTCTAAACCATTTTGCTTAAGAAGTGGAAGCAATAAACTCGTCAGGTGAAAAGTTCCAAGGAAATTGGTTCGCCAATGAATTTCAAAACCGTCTTTTGTCATGGGCGGCTTTTTTCTTGGATTAAGAATATTCTTGTGAATCCCTGCGTTATTAACAAGTATATGTAGTTGGTCGTTGTAATTTTTTCGGTACCACGTTGTGAAATTATTAACGCTGTCAACATCGCACAGGTCTAACGTATAGGCTGTAATCTTCTTTTCGTCAGCGCCAATGATTCGCAAGTCTCTCCTTAAAGAACTTTGCATCAGTTCGATATTGTGAATACTGGTGACAACGACTGTAGCCCCCCAGCTTGCAAGGATCTTAGCCGTTTCGTAACCAATTGAATTAGGAGAAGCGCCTGTGACGATGACGTTCCGACTCGACATGTCAACTTCTTCCGCCATCGGGTTACCCGTAAACAAACGCAAGATATGAGTTGCGGATTTTGAGAATGTTTTAGGCATGCTGGAACAACGTTATGTATAAGGTGTGGTCTCGCTACAACTATATAACATAAATGCGCATCCGGTACTTGCGTGACCGGCTGCTATGCAACTTATAGGGTTTACTCTCGGGAATTAGCGACTAAGGGCTCACTTGCTTCCCACAACTTGGTTCCGTTTTCCTCATCCAGTGCCGTAGGAGACACGGACTTTCGCTGCATTAGATGTAAGTAGATGCCTGTGTTGGTACCAGCTTCTTCTGCACAGCATAAGTAAATTACCGGTCCAATAGCTTCTTCTGGAGATTGAAAAAAATGTCTTAGCAATGGGTTAACTATAGGTTTCAAAATCGACGGTGTTTCTCGTGAAAGGTTCGTAGCAACGCCTCCAGGACACATTGAGTGAACTGCAACTTCAGTTTTGCCTTCTGTGTTCAGACGGCGTGAGAGTTCAGTCGCAAACATACACAAAACAAGTTTGCTGATACCGTAATACTTGAAGCCATCCTTGAATCCATAGTCGGTGAATTCCCCGAGGCGGTCGAAATCAATAGTATGAGAGGACCGATGAGCCTCAGATGAAACAAAGATAATTCGCGGTGTCTTTCCAGCTTGGCTGGATGGACAAACCACGCCGTCTTTCAACCACCGGTCAATCATGATGCGATTCGACAGGAAATGAACCGCAAACATTGTTTCGTATCCTTGCGGTGTTTTAATTGCCTTTTTGGGTGCCAAGCCTGCGTTCAAAACCGCAATATCAATTTTGATGTTGCGGTTACTCAGACCATCGCAAAGACGGTGTACCGACTGAAGATCTGAGAGGTCTACTTCCATCATTTCTACATTCTCGGAACCGGACAGTTTCTTTATTTCGTCGCATGTTCTCGTATGACCGGGCCGACAAGCTAAAATCATGTTTGCGCCACGCCTTGCAAGCTCGGTGGCAACGGCTTTGCCCAGCCCGCTGTTCGCTCCGGTTATTAGACAGGTTTTGCCATCGATACGTACGTGGTTTGGAACAGGATTCACTTCCGATACCTTGGGTTGCGCCAAATCTCGAATTGCGATGATTGCAGCGTCTATGAAAGAACCATCACCCATTTGGTTTGTTTTTCGTTTCATGGCAAGTTTCGCCGCCTTGTTTCTCGGTTTTTTGTAGTTGCTTGAATCTGCATAGATTATTCGAAAGGAATTTCATATTTCTCGCGATAAAAAGAGAAATAATCTTCAATAATTTTCTCACTCAATCCGAAATCACTTAAGTGGTAGGCATGCCTGCCAAAGCGATTTTGCGGATTTCTTTTCATAAAAGTCTTGGCTTTCTGCACTGCTTCAGCATCAAAATCAATCCCCGCTTTTAGATAAATCCGAAGAAGCTGAGCAATCGGATCCTTCATCAAGTCGTAGTATGAAACGTCGACGAATCGATCGGTATCTGCTTTCGCTCGAGATTGGATGGTTAACTCGACCATTCTGCGAGCCTTTCTGGACCAGTGCCTGGCGATTTCCTTTGGGTCCACATGATCGCTGAATATGCCGCGGTTGTGAGCAACCATGCTGCAGAAAGAAGGCATGGTTTTTCGCGGGTCGCGGTGGGTCTGCACGACTGTCGCGGTGGGGAAAACTTTGAGAAATACATCCAGATATTCCATGTGATGCGGCGTTTTGAGCACCCAGTTACTGCTGGGGCGTTGCCAGCACAGAATCTTCAGCACCTTATGGAAATATTCGTAGGTCTGCGTATGGTCCTGTTCCTCAAGCCACCGGGAGTAGCTCGGCACGTGCATTATGGCCTCTGGCGCCTGGCTCATAAAGTTCAGATCAAGAAGCATCACATCTTCTTCCGGCTCATTATGGTCAATGGGGTGAACTGCCATGAACTGCGGCGACAAATACGAAATCAGTCGTTGTGCGAGTACTGCATGCACATTTCGAGTGATCGTTCCTTTAGCTTTGTTGCTTGGTGGTAACGGGTTGAGTGCTTCCACGCCTGACACACCTCGAATATTCGGATGAGAATTCAGCAGTCTATGCAATATTGTCGTTCCACTGCGCTGTAATCCCGTGATCAGGATAATCTTCCCCAAATTGATGTCATGTATTTCAGGGTGTTGTTTTAGTAGTTCTTCAATTCGCAAGCGATGAACTAATGCGCTTGCAAGTCGAATTTTTTGTATCAGCCTGCCGGTTGGAGTCAGCTCGGCTTCTTCATTAATCGAATTTATGAGAATTTCCAATGCTTCAAAGTGACCGTCGTCACCAAAATCCTCAAGCCTCGTTTTTCGAATCGCGCTGGCGGTGAACGTTTCAATATTCAAAGAACTCGACAATCCGAGATTTTCACTTAGCTTTCCGATGGAATTGAAAATCCTAACGGGAAGAGGACGGTGGGGATTCTCATAGTCTGTAGAAGTCACTATATTTTTTTCAGCCATCGCGATTTGCTTAACTCAACACCTGCTTAAGGTCAGTTAACTTGATCAATCTGGTCCGCGGTTGAGGATGTTCTTTGGCGCGCACCCATCTAAAGCACATCGTGCCGGAAGAATGTCCGACTGTTTGGAGCCAGTTGGGATGACCGGGATTTTCGTGAGCTACTACTAGGCGAACAGAACCGTCATTTTCATAGCGGGCAAGATACTTGTTAGTGTGTATCGTGTGATAGCGGTAGTCCAGCGATTCCATCCAGTAGTTGTTTAGTTGGAAGTTCCAATGTTCGCATTCCGGTGGCGTTACTTCTATCAAAAGTGCTTCGTCTTCCGCTACTTTCCAATGACTGTGGTAGTAAACGATATTGGGATCACCCCCGGCAGCCAGCGATATTTCCGGATCAAACATTGGCAGTTCGTTGGTGTGATTTTGAAAATCACGAGCCCATTTGGCAAACAGCAGCGGTGCGCCTGCTACGAGCGTTCCCACAGCTTTCAATCCTTCGTCGAGCTGTTTCGGTGTCAATGGAGAAGGGCGGCTTTCATCTTCGGAACAATTGATCCGTTCTATTCGCAAATCTGCTGGAGTTTCTGTTTTTCGATCAAGGAAAGTCTGACGTACCACTAATGTGCCAGTCTCCGGTTTCATGGGAAGCCAGTTCTTGCTTTGAGGTTTGCAACTAAGTATCAGCTCAAAGTACCCATTCTCATCAGTTTCTATTTGGTCAGACTCTATATATCCGGTGGGAGGAAGCCCTCGTCCTTGCCCATAGTTACCAGATTGAGTGCCGAAGCTTAAGTATGCAATATTGTTGCGCTGCCCTGTGATTTTGTATTCATATTCGCCGCTCAGGGCTGCTGTCTGGTAGAAGTTATCAGGATTGTCCGCGCCTAGCTTGGTTGTTTCGTTGACGACGCGATGAAGGGCAGGTGCTTTCGGGTCGGCATGCTCGATAAATGCCATCAGTCCGGCCCGGGCGATGCGGCTTAAGTACCGATACCCTTCTGCCTGATTGAGTGCGTCTTGAGGTGCCTTTGGAAAATTTAAAGCTGCCCCCGCAGCTTTTAAAGTGTCGCAGAACTCATCCCAGGACTTTCCACTGACTACCCGTTGAGCGGCTAAGTCAGCTTCCGTTTTGCCACGCAGCTTCCAGATGAAAAGAGACGTCTGTCGAAACAAGGCGAGAAGACGGATTGCGGATTTTCGCATGGCGTACCTCTAAGCAAAACTGATCTCATCGCTCTAGATGTGTTTTTTTGTATTTTCTGGCACAGGTTTTATCCGAGAATAATAATTCGTTTTATCCTGTAATGACTAAATAAATGTATAAGACATAGAAAAAATGGCAATTATTTCGTCATAGAGACTGCAGAATGAGAAAAGGATTTTCTCGGAATTCTCAAGAGCATGATGGAAAAGACAGTTGACAATAAAGGATAATGACAGTTTAAATCAATCTCGCATCGTTGCTTAAAGATGGGATAATAGTATATAATTTCCCAGAATATCCATGTGAATTCTTGGAGGAAAAAACAATGAAAATAATGTCCTGGCTCGATTCGGAAGATTACTGGTACATGAATTCCCTAAGCGAGCAGAACAAGGAAATAAACTACTACGGCTATGTGATGGAGGTCGGAGACGAGGAAGATTCGAGCAGGATAAAGATCATGGTGGTCGAACTGCAGAGCGTGAAGATGGTGATGGGATTCATTGTCCCCCTGAGCATGGATTTGAGCGGACAGTTAGATATGGGCTTCATCTGTCAGGAAAGACCGAATAAAGACATACCGTTTTCGTGCAAGCTCTCAGGAGAGGTGAAAACCCTTACCTACACTGGAGACGACCTTCAGAAAATAGAGTATGCTGGTCTTTCGCTTGAAAAGTTCTACCAGAACAAGGGAATAAAATTCTACCTTCTAGATCTTCGCCCGATCTCCGAGCAGAATCAGGACATGCCTTGATTTAGCTTTTCATACGCAAAGAAATACCGGAGTACCAGTAATATGTCTGAGAAAAACAAGATAGTTCTTGCCTATTCCGGGGGACTTGATACATCGGTAATCCTGAAGTGGCTTGTAAACGAGTACGACTCTGATGTTATAGCCTATGTGGCTGACATAGGACAGAAAGAGGATTTACAAGAAGCGGAGCAGAAAGCTTGGGATACCGGCGCGTGTGCGGTATTCATCGAAGACCTAAGAGATGAGTTCGTTAGGGATTACGTTTTCCCTGCGATAAGCGCAAACGCCGTGTATGAAGGCAGCTATCTGCTGGGCACTTCCATAGCGCGCCCCCTTATCGCGAAAAGGCAAATTGAAATAGCTAAGCGCGAGGGAGCATTTGCGGTTTCCCACGGAGCGACAGGCAAGGGAAACGATCAGGTCCGCTTCGAACTCACTTTCTACGCGCTACACCCCGACATAAAGATCATAGCCCCGTGGCGCGAGTGGGACTTCAAATCAAGAACCGACCTGATAAATTACGCCAGTGAAAACGGAATAGACGTTACGGTGACCGAGAAAAAGCCCTACAGTTGTGATCGTAACCTTCTTCATATCAGTTATGAGGGAGGGATCTTGGAAGACCCGTGGGCGGAACCTCCTGAGGATATGTTCGAGATGACGGTTTCTCCCGAGGCAGCTCCCGATCAGTCTGTTTATGTGGAAATCGGGTTTGAAAGCGGTATTCCCGTTTCCGTTGACGGAAAGGAGTTTTCTCCCTCAGCACTTCTTGATTACTTAAACGATGTTGCTGGTGCGAACGGCATCGGGAGGGTAGACATTGTTGAAAACAGGTTCGTCGGGATGAAATCAAGGGGAGTATACGAGACCCCCGGCGGCACTATTCTTCACGTGGCGCACAGGGCTCTTGAGTCGATTACCATGGACAGGGAAGTAATGCACCTCAGGGATTCCCTGATTCCGAAGATATCGGAACTTATTTACTACGGCTTCTGGTTTTCTCCCGAGATGGAAATGCTGACCGCCGCTGTCCGCCAGAGTCAGAAGGACGTAAGCGGCACAGTAAGGCTTAAGCTTTACAAGGGGAACGTTATAGTCTGCGGGAGAAAGTCCCCGAATTCCCTTTACAGCGAGAACCTGGCGACCTTCGAAGAGGATTCGATTTACGACCAGTCGGACGCTACCGGGTTTATAAAGCTAAACTCCCTCCGGCTTTCCGTGAAAAAACTTCTCGAGAGAAAATAGCTCCTTTCGCGGATGAGAACGGATCAATTCGACTACGATCTTCCCCAGCGGCTGATTGCCCAGTACCCACTTTCCAACCGCAGTTCCTCAAGGCTCCTTGTGGTTGACAGGAAAACACAAGGTTTCTCCCACGCCAAGTTCTCTGATCTAAGGGACCTGCTCCGCCCCGGCGACCTCATGGTTCTTAACAACACCAGGGTGATTCCCGCGAGGCTTGCAGGGCATGTAGAACGAAGGGGAATCGTTGAGTTTCTTCTTACGGAGAAAAAGGATGAGACCCGGTGGAAGGTGCTTTTTAAAAATCCGGCCAAGGGTCTTCTGGTCTCCCTTGACGGAGGGGTGTCGGGCAGCCTTGAGAGGGAACCCGATAAAAGCTGGACGATAAAATTCAGCGAACCCATTGAGCGGGTCATCAGCAACACGGGACGTATGCCGCTTCCGCCTTACATAGCAAGAGAACCCGAACCGTCGGATAAAAAGACCTATCAGACCGTTTACGCAACCGAGGAAGGAGCCGTTGCCGCTCCGACGGCCGGGCTTCATTTCGACCCGGAACTTATCTCGGACCTTCGCGAAAAGGGTGTTCTGATGAAGTATGTCACACTGCATGTGGGAGAGGGAACCTTCAGGCCCGTAAAGGAAGAACTTATCGATAACCACGCAATGCATTCAGAACGCGTCTCGGTTCCACAGGAGACCGCGGAGGCGGTAACCGAAGCCAAGGCGCAGAAAAGAAGGATTATTTCCGTCGGGACCACGGTTACCAGGGCCCTTGAATCGGCAGAGGGAAACGTTGGGGACATGAGGCCTTTTTCCGGAAGGACGGATCTTTTCATAAAACCTCCTTACGAATTCCGGTTTGTAGACGTTCTGATAACCAATTTCCATATGCCCCGCTCAACCCTTCTTATGCTTGTCTCCGCGTTTTGCGGCACAAGGGAACTGGCCCTTGCCGCTTATGAGGAGGCGAAATCGCGCGATTACAGATTCTTGAGTTACGGCGACTCGATGATGATAGTGTGAAGGGATTTTTAACCGTGCGAGGTCTCGGGTTTGTTTTTGTACATTGTCAGGCGGAATTGTTATACTCTTGGGAAAATGTTTTTCTTCAATCAATTTTCCCGGAGGAAAATAGCAGATGGCGACAGTAGTTACGGGAGCGACCGGGTTTATAGGATCGCACATAACCAGAAAGCTGGTTGAGAGAGGAGACAGGGTCAAGGTTCTCGTCAGAAAGACGAGCAATACTAAGAACATAGATTCTCTCGATGTTGAAAAGGTCTACGGGGATGTTGGGGATCCAGATTCTCTTAAGGCCGCTTTTTCCGGATGTGACACGCTTTTCCATACGGCTGGGTTCGTGTCGTTTAAGAAATCGGACCACCAGAAAATGCTGGATATAAACGTGCGCGGCGCTTCGAACGTTCTTTCCGTTGCTATGGACGTGGGTGTATCCAAGGTTGTTTTCACAAGCAGCGTAGCCGCCATTGGGGTCGAGCGGGACGGTTCCCCGGTAACCGAATCTACTCAGTACGATCTTTACTCCGAGGGAATAGGATATATGAACTGCAAGTATCTCGCGGAAAGAGAGGCAAAAAGCTTCAGCGAAAAAGGGCTTCCAGTAGTTATAACGAACCCTTCGGTGGTTCTCGGTGCGGGAGACATCTATCTTTCAAGCTCGGGATCGGTTCTCTGGTTCTGCAAGAAAAGGTTCCCTGGTTACATGGACGGCACCTTTAACGTTGTTGACGTTGAGGACGTTGCGAACGGGCACTTGCTTGCGGAGAAGAACGGAAAGCCTGGAGAGCGCTATATACTTGCAAACGAGAACGTCAACGTACAAGGTTATTTCGCCCTTCTAGAAGAGATAACCGGTATCTCTGCTCCCAAGATCAAGATCCCCTATGTATTTGCTTACACCACTGCGTTTCTCCTTGAGAGGGTTCTGGGACTCGGATTTCCGAATTATTCCACTCTGGACATCGATTCCATAAAGCTTTCAAGGCATAACTGGCACGCTGACAATTCAAAGGCCGTAAGGGAGCTCGGATTCACGGTGACTCCGATCGAACAGACTATACAGAAGACCGTGGAGTGGTTCAGGGAAAACGGCTATCTGAAGTAAAAAAGAGAGTAAAGTGGCAGCAAACAGTTTCGGAAGATTTTTCAGAATTACCACTTGGGGGGAGTCCCACGGCCCCGCTCTGGGAGTAGTAGTTGACGGCTGTCCCGCGGGACTTGAGATTTGCGCCGAGGACATACAGTACGAACTTGACAGAAGACGTCCGGGGCAGAGCAGGATCACGACCCAGAGAAAGGAAGCCGACGCAATCGAGATCCTCTCAGGCGTTTTTGACGGAAAAACCCTCGGAACTCCCATATCTATGATGGTGAGAAACACAGACGCCAAATCGAAATCCTACGAGGACATAAAGGACGTCTACCGTCCCGGCCACGCCGATTTCACCTACGACAAGAAGTACGGGCGCAGGGATCACCGTGGAGGTGGCCGCTCCTCGGCGCGGGAAACGGTCGGAAGGGTAGCCGCAGCTGCGATAGCCAAAAAAATCCTTAATTCCCACGGAGTAACTACCACGGGGTACGTAAAACAGGTGGGAGACATAGTCGCTCAGGATATTGATTTTGACCAGATCGAGGAAAACCCGGTCCGCTGTCCCGATCCACAAGCCGCAGAGAGGATGATCGATCTTATAGAATCAGTCAGAAAGGAGGGAGATTCCGTTGGAGGGACCGTTGAGGTAGTGTCCCAGGGGCTTCCTACGGGTCTCGGCGAGCCCGTGTTTAACAAACTTGATGCGGACCTCGCGCGCGCTCTTATGAGTATAGGAGGGATAAGAGGCTTTGAAATGGGGATGGGTTTCGGGGTCATCGAGAGGAAAGGTTCGCAGGTAAACGATCTTATGTATAAAAAGGAAGACGGGACCCTAGGCTTCAAGACGAACAACTCGGGCGGCCTTCTGGGCGGAATAACAAGCGGGGCGGATCTGGTCGTGAGAATTGCCATAAAACCCACTTCTTCAATATCCCAGGTCCAGGACACCGTGGATAAAGAGGGAGAAAAAATCCAATTGCGGGTGAAGGGTAGGCATGACCCGTGTCTTTGCCCCAGGGCGGTCCCAATAGCGGAGGCCATGGTCAATCTCGTTCTGGTCGATCACCTGCTGATCTCAAAACTGTCGACTATCTGATTTAACTGCCATGTCGGAACTATTCAGAATTTACGTAGGAGAGGAAGAGATATACTCGGGGCATCTGGCTGATATACCCGATTACTACCGACGCAACCTGGTCGAAGCGATTTCCGAGTGGGGGGAGTGTCTTAGCAAAAGCGGTTTCAGGGAACTTCTCTATTCCTCTTTACATTGGTATAACCTGAAGACATATTACTGCGGGGCTTGCGAAAAGGAATCTGATGAGGAAGGCGTATGCGGGGGCTGCGGTGGAGAGTTTTCGGAAACTTTCGTTCATGAAAGGGATCCGGGCATAGATAAGATAATGATGTGCATCGGTTTGATAGACCGCGTGGAGATGGAGGTTCCTTAGTCTTTCTGGCTGTCATGAAGTTTCTCGTTAAAGGACACATCTATCCCAAGGCCTGGGAGATCGCAAAAAGCGTTAAGAGGCTGAGGGAAGAGCGGAAAAAAGTTAACATAGGAAGCGGAACGATTGGCTATACGGTTTACGAGGTCGATCTTCCTGAGCAAACCGTGAGAACGGGAAACTACCTTACGACTCCCCAAGGAATAAGGCTCTACCACAACTCGGGTGACTATTACGGGATCGGTTACCTGATCTCGGAAATAGACAATGATCCGCTTGTCTCAAAGCATTTTTCCTAATTTTCCACCTTCTTAACCCAGAAGGGTCTAGTTGTCCATGTAAAATCGAGCCCAGTAATTTTCTCATTTTATAGTTTGTTATGAGGTCTTGACGATTTCTGAAAGATTTTGAAGCTTTATACCTTGACATTATAGCATATATGCTATAATTATAGTATTATGACTTGGACGGTGGAAACTCTAAGTGATTCTGTAGACGAAGAACTTGGTGATTTGCCTGTAGAAATGCGTGCTAAGTTTATACACATCTGTGAGTTGATTGAAGAATTTGGTCATGAGCAAGTTGGTATGCCTCATCTAAAGCATCTGGAAGGCCCACTTTGGGAAATGCGCATGAAATCATCACGCGTACTCTATGTGAAAGTTCCGCATAAACGGGTTGTAGTGGTACGAGTTTTCATGAAGAAAACGCAGAAGACACCGAGACGAGAAATTGATTTGGCACTACGGCGTGCTAAAAGCATATTGGGAGAAACGGGGTAAGGTATTTATAAGAAATAGATTAATTAGAGCAGAATAAATAAAAAGATTTTGCTAACCTTAAATGGGAGTCCAAATGGGTAAGGTAAGCGAGTTACACAAAAAATGGAGCAAGGATCCAAAGTATAGGGAAGAATATGACAAGCTTAGATCGGAATTTGAAATCGCACGCTTGCTTATTAAAGCTCGTACTCAGGCGGGGCTAACACAAGCACAATTAGCCGAAAGACTTCAAACGACACAATCTGCCGTGGCTAGATTCGAGAGTGGCAAAACTAATCCTTCTACAAGTACGCTAAAGAAGATTGCACAAGCAACTGGTACGCAACTCAAAATCAGTTTTGAAGCAACCAAGTAAGAAGCAACTACAACGATAAACGGAAGGTTTCTTAAGAGAAGCGCTTCATGGTGTTGTTGTCTGGGTTCAGTCCGCTTGGCTTGCGGACGTCGTATAGTAACGGTGCTACGCCGTTCCCAGCATCTCCGATACCTTGGAAACCCCGGCTCCGCTAGTGAAGTCATGTCCCAGGGATTCCAAGACGGATTCAAGGGCCGATACAAACGCCACCATGTCGTTTCGGTCGACGTCTCCTATGTGGGATACCCTGAAGATTTTCCCCTTGGCGTGATCCTGTCCGCCTGCGACGGTCATACCGAATTTCGCTTGAAGCTCGGAGATGATCTTTCCCGCCCCTATTTCTTCAGGCGCTACTCCCACGGTAAGGGCCGAGCTTGCCTCATTTGTGGTGAAAAGATCTATGTTGATCGCTCGGAGCGCCTCGCGGGTCGCAAGCGACATTAGTTCACGTTTTCTGTAAATGTTTTCCATTCCCTCTTCCATGAATCCGTCTATAACCTTGCCTAGGCCGACTATGAGCGTAACGGCCGGAGTCCAGGGCGTCGTGTTTTTCAGGGCGCTTTTCTGGTAGTCAGCAAAGTTGAGATAGAATTTCGGGAGGTCCGAGGTCTTGTTGAATTCCCAGGCTTTCTCGCTCATCGTTGCGAATGAAAGTCCCGGGGGAAGCATGAAAGCCTTCTGCGAACCGCCCACGAGAACATCTATTCCCAGTTCGTCGAATGGGAGGGGGAACACCCCGACGGCCGTTATACCGTCAACTATCAACAGCACGTCGTCTCTTTTCGAGGTAATCGCCGCGACCTGGTCGGTTGGATGCTTGACTCCGGTGGAGGTTTCGCTCGCCTGCATCAGAACCGCCCTTATCGAGGGGTCGCTGTCAAGTTTTTCCTCTATGATTGCTGGGGAAACCGCCTCGCCCCAAGTAACGTCTATCTCGTCCACTTCAAGTCCGTAGGCCCTTGCGATCTTTCCCCATCTCTCTCCGAATTTCCCGCCGTTTACCGTGATTACCTTATCGCCTGCGCAAAGAGTGTTCACAACCGCTCCTTCCATGGCGCCGGTTCCCGAAGCCGCCAGTATGAAAACTTCGTTTTCGGTCTGAAAAACGTGTTTCAAACCTTCTCTTGTCCGCTCGAATATAGCTTCGAACTCCTTGGTTCTGTGGTGAATGAGCGGTCTTGCCATCTCAACCATTATTTCGCTTGAGACCGCCACGGGGCCTGGGGTCAGCAGCAATCTTTTCATTTGGTGGTTCTCCTCACATTATTAAGGGATTAAATCAAAGCGCATAAAATACCCACAAACCTACAGCGTTTCAATTGATTCGCAGATCGTTTTTTTGAATTCGCAGGTTATTTGCGTACTATTTTTCGAAGCGTTCTAAGGAGGTATCTTAGATGAAAGAAGAACTGCGCGGTCTTGTAGAAGACCTCAGAAGCAGAATCCACAGGACAGGAGACTGTCTTTGACCTGCTTGCCAAAACTAAAAGACTCAAAGAACTTGAAGAAATCACTTCGGGTCCCGGCTTCTGGGACAACTCTGATCTAGCGCGCAAAACGCTTCAGGAGCAGTCCGAAATCAAGGACCGTATTTCAGGATTCGAGAAACTCCGCTCCGACATGGAGGACGCGGCGTGTCTTTTTGAACTTGCGGTCGGTGAAGACGATCAGGATTCGATTGAAGAGGCTCGCAGCATGCTTGCGTCCGTAGAAGCTAGACTTGCCGAACTTGAGTTCACCCGGATTCTCGGCGGTTCCGACGACGCGCGAAACGCCATCATATCCGTAAACGCCGGGGCGGGGGGAACGGAAGCTCAGGACTGGGCGGAGATGCTTCTTCGCATGTACCTTAGGTATGCCGAGAGGAAAGGGTTTTCCGTAAAGCTGCTCGAAACTCAGGACGGAGAGGAAGCCGGTTTGAAAAGCGCCACTATACTTGCTCAGGGGAAATTTGCATTCGGTTATCTCAAGGCGGAAACCGGGGTTCACAGGCTGGTGAGAATATCACCCTATGATTCGAACAAGAGAAGGCATACGTCGTTTGCCTCGGTTTTCGTTTCTCCCGAAATAGATGATTCGATAGAGGTGAACGTAGAGGAAAAAGACCTCAGGATTGACACTTACCGTGCAAGCGGGGCGGGTGGTCAGCACGTTAACAAGACTGATTCCGCGGTACGGATCACACATATTCCCACGGGGGTAGTAGTAAGCTGTCAGAACGAAAGATCTCAGCGCCAGAATAAGGAAAGTGCTTTTAAGATGCTTAAGGCGAGGCTTTACGAACTTAGGAGAATGGAGGAAAGGCAAAAAGAAGAAGAGCTAAATTCCTCGAAAATGGAGATCGGCTGGGGAAGTCAGATAAGATCGTACGTTCTGCATCCTTACCGCATGGTGAAGGACCACCGCACCGATTTCGAGTCCTCGGGAATTGACGCGGTACTTGACGGGCAGATAGATGATTTTATAGAATCTTATCTTTTGCATAATGCGACTGAAAATCCAAGGGGGGAAGCAACTTGAAGTTCGGTATAACGGGGAAAAAGAACAGTGCGGAAGTCTACGATATTGCCAGGAGGCTGTGCGAGTGGCTTTGCGAAAGGGACATAGAGTTTTTCGTTGAGGAGAGGCTTGGACGGAGCATAGATGCGAAGAACCTGCTTGCGGAACGGGACCTGGCTGCGACCGTTGACATAATAGTCGTGTTCGGCGGCGACGGTTCCTTTATCTGGGTTTCCCGCCTGGTGCAGGGAAACGACGTTTCAATACTCGGCTGCAACCTCGGCGGGCTCGGATTTCTCACGGAATTTACCGTGGATGAGTTTTTTCCGATGATGGAAAGAGTACTCGCCGGAGATTACGAGATCGAGAGGAGGGACATGATATCGTGCTACGTAGCCAGAAAGGACGGAGAGCGGGAAGAGTTTAAGGTACTAAACGACATCGTGATCAACAATGGTCCCATTTCCAAGGTAGTGGACCTCTCCATATATATAGAGGAAAAATACGTAACGACCTTCAAGGCTGACGGAATCATCTTCGCAACTCCTACCGGTTCAACTGCCTATTCTCTTTCTGCGGGCGGGCCGATAATTTATCCCACTCTGCCCGTGATAACCGTCACTCCCATATGTCCGCATATTCTCACCAACAGGCCCATTGTGGTGCCCAACACGAAGAAAATAAGGACGAGGGTGCTTACCGACATACAGAACACCTATCTCACGCTTGACGGTCAGGTGGGAGTGCCTCTTTATCTCGGCGACGAGGTTGTTCTTGAAGATTCGGAGAGTTACGTGAATATCATAAAATCTCCTTTCAGGGATTATTTCAATATTCTGAAGACAAAGCTTATGTGGAGCGGGAGATATCAAAATTCCGAGTGAGCAGAAGTTAATTCATGACTGGGTAATAAGGCAGGTGGAGCACAAGTACTCCTCGCTTTATAAGGAGATACGCACCAATCCTGGCGAAGAGCAACTCTGTGAGTTCGAGGGTTTTTTCCCCGACGTGATTCTCGGCTCCTACGGGCAGGTCGTGCAGATTGTTGAGGTTGAGACCGAAGCCACTATCGACGAGGAAAGAAGCGAGTACTGGAAAGCGCTCTCTGAACTTTCGGTCCAGCTTATCCTGCTCGTTCCCGCAAAGTCAAAGACTCACGTTACGGATCTTTGCTGGAAATGCGGGCTCGCCGGCAAAGTAAAAATAGGAACTTTCGAGGTCTCAATCAGGATATAGGGAGTTCCCGGGCACTCCCATGAACTGTCCTTCCCGAAGGTCTTTTCTTCCCCGCTTGAATTCAGGGGCTTCCATTTTTCTTCCGCCTTCGATCTGAAGGGAGAATATCTGCAAGATCCCATTACCCGTTGCGACATCCAGACTTTCGCCCCCGAGCGATACTATTTCTCCGGGCTTTCCCTGCCCCGGGCCCGAAAGCGCCCTTAATATCTTAAGGTTTTTTCCTCCGAGAGTGGTATGGGCGCACGGCCACGGAATCATCGCCCTTACCAGGTTTTTTATCTCGTCTGCGCCCCGGTTCCAGTCCACCCGGCCGTCTTTTCTCGAGAGAAGAGGTGCGTAGGTGGCCGCGGCCGGGTTCTGCTTTACGGGAGATATTTCATTTTCTGCGATGCGATCGATCGTCTCCAAAAGAAGGTGTGCCCCTTCAAGCGAGAGTCTCTTTGAAAGTTCCTCGGCGGTTTCCTCATCCCCTATAAGTACCTCCCTTTGAGCGAGAATGTCTCCCGCGTCCATTTTCTCGTCGATCTGCATGGCCGTAACTCCCGTTTTTTTCTCTCCCTTCGCTATGGCCCAGTTAATTGGAGCTGCTCCCCTGTAGCTGGGGAGCAGCGATGCGTGAACGTTTACGCAACCGAAAGGGGGTGCGTCAAGCACGGCGGCAGGGAGCATCTTTCCGTAGGCCACGACCGCTATGAGATCAGGGGAAAGAGCCTTCAGTGTCTCTTCGAACTCGGGTGTTCTTAAGTCTTGGGGCTGAAAAACGGGCACTCCACGCTCCGTGGCAACTTTTTTTGTTTCCGGCCATACGGGCTTTCGACTTCTCCCCCTTGGCCTGTCCGGTTTCGAAAGAAGGGCGATTACCTCGTGGGGGGAGTCGCAAAGCGCCTCAAGCGATGGTACGGCGAATTCTGGTGTTCCGGCGAAAAGGATTTTCATGGGAATTATATACTTGATTACCCGTAGGGTAATCTCGCATCAATTTCACGGTTCGCAGGGACTGTGCTAATACCAGAACCCTCCCCGTGCAGTTGCGCCATCCCCAGACGCCTTATGTTTATCGCGGCGTTCGTGTCCGCGTTGGACACAAACCCGCAACTCACACACTGGAACCGCGCCTGGTTTTTACGGTTTTCTTTGTCTGTATGCCCGCATTCGGAGCATATCTGACTTGTGTATGCGGGATTCACTTCTATTGCTCTCCCGCACTTGTATTCAAGATTTCTTCTTATTTCCCCGAAGGCTGTATCAAGCATTGCCCTGTTAAGTCCCGCCTTCTGCTTCACGTTTTTCTTTAGCCATTGCGGTATATTATGCCCAGTCAGTATGCCATTGGGTAAATATGTACGTAATCCCCATTCTCGTTTTTCCGCGTTTAGGGGAAGCGATTACTTCATTTTCCATTTCCTGTGTCCGCGCAATTTTTGTTCTAAACAGTTTTTTTCGTTGCACACTGTGCACATTTTTTAGGCATGGTTTGCAGGCTCTAAGTCTACTTGAAAATCCCGAACCGTTGAGAATTTATTTTTTTCTAATTATTTCAAAGGATTAGAGCAAACACTCCCTGTCTTCTGGTTTTATGGCCCCTTAATTGCAAAAGGTATTGAGAAGAAAATTGTCCAAACATGGAGGAGTTGGTTATGAATATCGCAGATTTTTTAAGGAAACCCTTCGGATGCAGCCGTGTGCTGTTTCTTTCGGTTTTTGCTTTTGTTGTTCTGGGGGGCTATTCGGCTTTTGCGTCGGAAGGTGCAGCGCATTCCGTTTTCGTGGCGAACAACGTATGGATGCTGCTTGCGACTTTTCTAGTCTTTATAATGCATCTCGGATTTGCTAGTCTTGAGACCGGACTTACCAGATCGAAGAACACGGTAAACATACTGTTTAAAAACACATTTATCATCTCGGCGGGTATTCTCACATACGCCCTTATGGGTTTTAACCTTATGTACCCGGGGGATTTCATAGGTGGTGGCATCTTCGGGTTTGCCGGTTTTGGTATTTCAGCGCCGGCTGGAGCTGAAGGGCTCATAGAGTATGCAGATGGTGGCTACACTTACTACACCGATTTTATATTTCAGGCAATGTTTGCCGCAACGGCGGCCACGATTGTTTCCGGAGCTGTTGCCGAACGTATAAAGCTTTCAAGCTTTCTTATTTTCGCGACCATATTCGTCGCCATCGTGTATCCCATAGCTGGGTCCTGGAAGTGGGGCGGCGGATGGCTTGATCAGATGGGTTTTTACGATTTCGCCGGTTCCACGCTCGTTCACAGCGTAGGGGGATGGGGAGGACTTGTCGGGGCCTATCTTCTCGGCCCGCGTATAGGGAAATATCTCGCCTCGGGAGCGATGAGACCGATTCCCGGTCATTCGCTACCTCTTCTTGCCATCGGCGTGTTCCTGCTCTGGATGGGGTGGTTCGGTTTTAACGGCGGTTCGGTGCTGAGTGCAGATCCGGAGTTGATTTCGCTTGTTATAGTGACGACTTCGCTTGCGGCGGCGGCCGGCGCTTTGGGAGCGGCCTTCACGTCGTGGGGAACTTTTAAGTACCCAGATCTCTCCATGGCGTTAAACGGCGTGCTGGCGGGTCTTGTGGGAATCACCGCCGGAGCCGACGTGGTTAGTCCCGGAGAGGCGGTCATCATAGGACTTGTGGCCGGAATAATAGTGGTTTTCGCGGTCAGTTTCTTCGACAAGATAAGGATAGACGATCCGGTGGGAGCGATTTCCGTTCACTTGGTCTGCGGTATATGGGGAACGCTTGCCGTGGGAATTTTCGGAGGACCCGATTTCAGCTTTATGGTCCAGCTTATCGGAGTTCTGGCATACGGTGCCTTCACGGTTGTCTGCGCCTTCATCATCTTCTACGCCATAAAGATGGTTATGGGTATAAGGGTGAGCGAGGAAGAAGAGAGAAGAGGACTAGACATAACCGAGCATGGAATGGAGTCCTATCCGGATTTCCAGGCCGCATCGGAGATTTAATAGCGTGAGAACAGGGAAAGAAAGAAAATAACAACTCTTACAGGAGGAGAAAAATGAGAAGTATAGTTTCTAAACTTTCGTTGATGATGATCGCGGCGGCTTTGCTGCTCGGGACCCAGTTTGGGACCCCGAGGGCAAACGCCCTCGATCTCGGAAACCTCGAGTCGATCGGACTCGGCTTTTCGCTTGACACGACCTATCAGTACGTTTCGAACGGGGAAGTCGGAGAGGGTATCGCCCAGAGGGGGCTTTATCCCGAACACAACGATTTCTCGATAGACGCCTTTACCCTTTCACTTGAAAAGGTTCCGACCGTCGGAGAGGGAGTAATGGACTTGGTGGGTTTCAGGGCTGATGTTCTTTTCGGCGAGCAGTCTGAACGCCTCGGCTTCGGTTTTAACAGCGACGGCGACGGCGCGGTAAGTCCTTACCAGGCTTACATAAACGTGCTTGTCCCATCGGGCGCTGGCGGTCTTAACATCTACGCCGGTCAGTTCACCACGCTTGCGGGCTGGGAACTTATAGAGGCCAAGGACAACACCAACATAACGAGATCCCTGCTTTTTTACAGGATTCCGTTTGCGCACAGCGGTGTTCGGGCCACCTTCAGTGCCGGATCACTTGATTTCGCTCTCGGCTTAAGCAACGATTGGGACGCAGTTGATGATGTGGATGACGGAAAGACGTTTGAATCGCAGATTGCGCTTAATTTTGCGAACGACGGCTGGCTCGGTGTTACCGGATACTTTGGCGATATTGATGGTGATACCAGGACCCTTGTCACGGTTGTTGGTACCATGACCCTCATGGAGAAGGTCACCTTGATAGCCGATTTCGAGTACACGTCGCATGACGCGGGGGGGGACCGCTGGGGTTTTGCCGGTTACGCGATAGTAAGTCTTGCGGACTCCATGTCACTCGCTCTCAGGGGTGAGTACGTCGATGAGTCGGAAAGAGTCGATACTCCGGACCTTGAGCTTTACGAGTTCACCTCGACTCTCATATTGACTCCTTTCGAGTCCGTGGGGAATTTCGAGACGAGGCTTGAGTACAGGTACGACAATGCGGACGGTGACGACGCTTATTTTGCCGGCGAAGAGGATCAGCACGGATTTGCCGTACAGCTTCTTTACTGGCTTGACGTATAGATAGAGGAAACCAAACACAACGCAGAAGAAAAAAAACCATCTCTCCATACCTCTTTTTTCTGTGTTCAGTGGGGCCTCGGTTCTTTAGAAAAGAGCCGGGGCCCTTTTGTTTATGAACGAAGCAGTCTCGTTCCTTGAAACAAAATATTTTCTTCGGGTAGAATTAAAGCCCGTTTGTTTCTGCCCGGATAGCTCAGTTGGTAGAGCAGAGGACTGAAAATCCTCGTGTCGGTGGTTCGATTCCGCCTCCGGGCACACCATTTCTGCAGTGTTCTTGCGGGGAGAACGGAATTCTTACGTCTCTCCGCTTAAGCGAGGGAGTTTATGCTGAAGACCACTAATCAGACAGCGGGTGTACTAGTCACTGTCGCGGCTCTTGCGGCTTGCGCTTTTATCCTGTCATGTTCTTCCGAGGCCCAGACGAACCCGTGTCCGGACGGCACCGAGCCTTATACCGAATACAGACTTTTTTTCGGGCGTGGAAATGCGGATAATCGTCAAGTCGTGAATGATCAGCAGTGGAACGAATTTCTCGAAGACACCATAACTGTTGAGTTCCCAGACGGTCTTACCGTTCTGGATGCCTATGGACAGTACACGGATGCCTCCGGAAATCTGATAAAAGAGGACACCAAGGTACTTATAATTCTTGTTCCGCTAAATGCCGATGCTGCTCCCGGAATAGACAGGATTATTGAAGGATACAAAAGCAGGTTTGCTCAGCAGGGCGTCCTGCGCGAGGTCAATCCCACCTGCGCATCGTTCTGACTTTTTTACCTTATGGCTTTACCACTTATCTTCTTTCCTTTGTTTTAACTTCCGTATCCTAAGGTTGGTCGGGACTGGCGATTCCGGGGGAAATCGTCGGCGCGTTCCGCCTGAATCGGGCAATATGGCTTTGGGATTGTCGGAATACGGGCCGGCATCGTCTTGGTTCCGGAAACCGCAACCCCGAAAATCGCTACAGCGCAAACGCCACGGCTTAACTGAGATTTGACAGCGCGCATTCATCTTTGTTA
>Ga0209022_1001479_pt1 | contig 23945 bp, 17 predicted proteins | sample PinacodermPK_FD_187300 | JGI IMG/M metagenome (GOLD analysis project Ga0209022, IMG submission 187300) | Host-associated microbial community of the marine sponge Aplysina aerophoba from Gulf of Piran - sponge pinacoderm, lysed by proteinase... | ecosystem: Host-associated > Porifera > Sponge >...
GTTTCTTGGGATCTCGTTTACAACTGCCGAGAAAGAAACCTCTTTCTTGGTCATTGATAGATTCTGGTAGACTTATTAGGGCATCAATCTCGGGTCCATCATCCGCCAACTGAACATTATAATGTGTTCCGTGGATCAATTTTCCATTTTCTACTTGATGGAGGGCACCGAAATATTCCGCTGTTATTCTCTCCAGATCATAGCCTTCATTTGTTGAGGTTTCGTTAAGCACCTTAATAAAATTTTCAGATTCAGCATCTATTATTTCTTCAGCTGTGACTCCAAACCGTTTGACCATCAATTGGTGTCGAGTATCATTGTCAATGAAACAGTATTTTGAAGGTTCCTTTATATCGCTACGGTATAATCTGATCCCACGTATTAACTGGAGGTGATTTTCAAGCATGACCAAGTTGCCCTTAATTGATCGACTCCATGGATCTGAACTCTCGGCTGTTTGTGTGGGTTCGGGTAAATTCAACAAGGTGCTACGCAATGTACCGTTAGGTTTCTGACTGATCTTATCGAGAATGCGTTCTGCAATTGGATTGGTTACAACCCAGCCTCGGTAGTCCCATTGGTCGCGTTCATTCTCCAGTGGACGTAGTGATTCATACTGCCAGAACCGGTTTCTCCAACTGGAAAAATTATCAAACCGAAGGTTGAGATTATGCTCTTGTTCAATGTAATATTTTTTCCAGAGACCAGGGACACCCCCATAAGCCGAATAAAGCGTCAGGAACTGCCTTGGGTCACGAAGCCACCCTTGTTCGGTGGCCATTGCTAGCAATGCCGGGGACTTTAGTTGGTTGAGCCTGATATCGCCCGTAAACCGACCATATAGCGGTTCTCTCGAGTCTCCCAATAATCGAAGCATGTTCTGTTGGTGTGAACCGGATGCAACAATGCCTCCACCAGAAGGATGGGGATTAAGGGTTGGTGAATGGGTTACATCAATGATCCGCTTGATGTAATATATCAGTTGGCTGCCTTTGATATCTATATTGTGGAATTCGTCAAGACAGAGTATTCCTCCTTGGGACACAAAATGGCGAGCCTGATCAAAGAAAAATCGCTCCGTATCATTAGGATCCCAAGTCAGTGACCGCTTGATATTGTGCATGAGACTATTGAGTCCAGCTTCGCTAATTGCTTCATTTAACTCTTCGCCGATTTGAATTGGATTCGGTTGTACCTCAAGATATACGATTGGTTTTGATTCAGCCGGAGGTAACGCCCTGATGTGGTCAATAGCCCGAACTAGCAGTTCCGTTTTACCAATCAACCTCCTTCCATAAAGGGCTAAGGTGGGAAATGAACTAAGGCAAAGGGTCCTGACAAGTTGTTCAAGTTCCTCATCGCGACCGTAGAAACCAAATGAAGGTGAAGCTTTAATCATTATCTGTTCTTTATTCTAATTTATTGCACCACAATAACACGAAAGGAAACTACATTTTGAATTATCTTTGAGCACGTCTTACTTTCCCAAGAAAATAATATTTGATCGTAAAATGTTGAAACGGCTATTCAGTTATGATCTGCATCGTGAATAAAGTATCTTACCAATGTTTGGATTTAATGACTTAAAAAGAGTCCGCTAGATGAAGAGATTCTAACCTGTATTGGAATTATTCTGGTTTGCTCATTCAAAGTCCGTTATCCCTCTACTCATTCATTACTGAAACGTATTGATAGAATGTGGGTATGGAAATGCCTTCTGTTTAACTCTACCATGACGAGCTTGTTTAGGCTTGTAGTCCTTGAGTTGAGAGGGAAAAATTTAACTTCGCATCGCTGAACCCTTTGGGTCGTAGGGTGAATCGGCAATCACTCGTGCTGGTCTTTCTTTGCCGACTACATGAACAGTCAATTCAGTTCCAATCTGTGCATAATCATGTTTAATCATACATAAAGCAAGAGATTTATTGATCGTATGTCCATAGCCACCTGAAGTGACGAATCCGACACGCTCACCATTGAACCAGATGGGCTCGTAACCGCTCGCATCAGCATCCTTGGTATCAATCTCGAGAGTGGCAATCACTTGGTTTGGAAATTGAGATTTGTCATTATTCAAAGCATGGTCTTTACCAATAAAATCAGGTTTGTCCCAGTCAATCCAGCGATCCATTTTGGTCATTTTAGGGGTATATTCTTGAGTAAATTCACAACTCCAAATACCAAAACTTTTTTCAAGCCTCAATGACAATAAAGCATTGAAGCCATACTCGTGGATTCCAAATTCAGCCCCTGCCTCAAGGAGAGTTTCACGTAAAGTCTGATGCATGGAGTTGTGACAATTGAACTCATAACCAAGTTCACCAGTAACCGATAACCGTGCCGTTTTTGTCTGTACAAGACCAACATCCATTGCCATACAACTTAAGAAAGAAAACGCATTATTTGAAACGTCTATCGGGGTCAGTTTTTCAAGAAGTTGACGAGAACCGGGACCAGAAATCGAAAAACCAACTATGTCATCAGAGATATCCTTGACATTGACTCCTTCAATTAAATGATCGTTAAACCACCGAAGGTGCCATGCCCTGAGAAAATAACTTCCCATCAACCACCACGTTCCATCACCCCAATTGAATAGGGTAAGGTCTCCTTTTAGCTTGCCAGTTTGTGTCAGCATCACTGCGAGGCGGGCTCGACCTATAGTCGGTAAGGGTGTGGCAAGTAATTTGTTTAACCAGATTCGGGAATTTGGTCCCGAAATCTGGAATCTAGAAAAGCCACTAATATCAAGTAATCCAACAGCGTTGCGAACTGCTAAACACTCCTGTTTAACAATAGGAAATGCATTAGAACGCCTCAGGGATGGAGTCTCAACAAATTCTTCTTTGGCAAAATAGAGTGGGACCTCAAGACCATAGCTTACACCCCACTTTGCACCTGCATTTGTCATGGTGTGGTACGATGGACATTTGTTTGCGGGTCGGCCGGCTGGAAGTTGTTCATTAGGATATGTCATCACAAACCGACGACTATAAAATTGACCGGTTGTCTGCTTAATGAATTCTCTATTGTGGGCATAATCACCATAACGGGCAATATCCATTCCAAAAATATCGGCTTCTGGTTCTCCATAGATCATCCATTCAGCGAGGGATTTGCCAACTCCACCACCTTGCAAAAAGCCAGCCATAACAGCACAAGCACTCCAATAGCCGGGTTTGCCGTTGACGGGACCCACAAGCGGATTCCCATCGGGGGAAAAAGTAAAGGCCCCACAAACCCAATTCTTTACTCCAGCATTTTGTAGAACCGGATAGCGGGCAAACCCTAATTCAAGTTCATGCTCTATCCGGTCTAAATCCTCTTCAAGCAATTCCACCCCATAATCCCAAGGGGCACCATCCATCATCCAATGTAAATGGTTGATTTCATAAATCCCTAAAAGGATTCCCTTTTGATCTTGCCGCATGTAGGTAAATCCCTCTAGGTCAACAACTAAGGGGAGCTCTTTATCCATGGCTGCGATTTCGGGTATTGTCTCGGTCAATAAATAGTGATGGGCAAGAGGTGAAACGGGTAATTCTATTCCGGCCATACGCCCCACTTGCTTGGCCCATAATCCAGCCGCATTCACGACATGTTCACAATAGATCGTACCCTTTTCTGTGACCACTGTCCACCCTTCTGAAGTTGGATGTAATTCCAGAACGCGATTGCCTTCAATGACCGAGGCACCATAGTTTTTTGCAGCTTTTGCATAAGCTTGAACAGTACCAGTGGTATCAATATATCCTTCACGGTCAGCCCATAATCCCCCGAGAATACCTTCTGTTGACATGACTGGACATAGATCACCTGCCTCTTTAGGCGTAACCAAATGGACATCATCAATACCAACTGTTTGAAAAACGCGATAGGCACTTTGCAACCAATCCCATCGATCCTGGGTGCCGGCTAGTGTCAATCCACCCGTCATGTGCAATCCTACCGATTGTCCAGACTCGCGTTCTATTTCTGAGAGTAAATCAATTGTATAGGCTTGTAGTGAAGCGATGTTAGGGTCGGCATTGAGTGCATGTATTCCTCCTGCTGCATGCCAACTTGAACCTGCTGCAAGGACAGAGCGTTCAATTAATGCAACATCCTTCCATCCAAACTTGGCAAGATGGTATAGGACTGCGCAACCGACGACGCCTCCACCTATTACAACTACTCGGTAATGTGAATTCATAACAATTCCAATCTGCATGCAAAAAAAACTTTAAATGAACTCGCAAAGCGTAATCTAAGGGGATACTCTTTTTATGATGTTTTTCAATCGGTCAAGCTGTTTTTGACTTCGTGCTTCGGGTGGGGTGATGATAGCAAAATCCAATACTCGGTCGCAGCCATATGGACAAACCTCTCTCGGTGTTGGGATATAATCTGGTAGAATCTTGATCAATTCCCTTGCCATGGAAGTATTATCCTGCAAGGTCTTAAGTAACTTGTTAATGTCCACTTCACCATGGTCGGGATGCCAGCAATCATAATCAGTAACCATTGCGACAGTTGCGTAGCACATTTCTGCTTCGCGTGCCAATTTTGCTTCGGGCATATTGGTCATGCCAATAACATCACACTCCCATCGTTCACGGTAAAGATTAGACTCGGCCAAGGTTGAAAATTGGGGACCTTCCATAGCCAAGTAAGTTCCTTTAGGATGTACGGTTACTCCGATCTGCTTAGTCGCTTCAATTAAACCGTTAGCAAGTCGCTGACAAACAGGATAAGCCATTGAAACATGACCAACACAGCCTGGCCCAAAGAATGTTTTTTTACGATTTGTGGTGCGGTCAATAAATTGGTCAATGATGACAAAGTTGCCTGGCGCAATTTGGTTTTGAAACGAACCACATGCTGAAATTGATACGATATCAGTCACGCCAAGTTGTTTTAAGGCATCAATATTGGCCCGATAGGGAACACTTGAAGGGGTGTGTATATGCCCCCGACCATGACGAGGGAGAAAGTTAAATTGTATCCCTTCAATCAAGCCTGTTAATATTGCATCTGATGGGTCACCCCAAGGTGTTGATAGGTTAACCCACTTGGCGTTCTCTAAGAGATTAATTTCGTATAATCCTGAACCGCCAATAACTCCGATGACTACCTCACTCATTTTTTCCACCTGCTTTACAACTAAATATCTGTTTCTTTATCCTCAATTTTGGTTGAGTTTGCAAAGAAATCCTCAACAATGTCAAACCAATTCATTTTATAGAATTATCTTTTATTCAATGCATTTATAATGCGTAAGCATCATCCTCAAAAGTTTTCGTATAAAGTTTTGAGTTTAATTTGTACCTTTTGCGTTAGCAACGATTGATTGTAAACATATTCATGGAAAAGTTGACCTCTACTTCGCTGGAAAGCTTCTTCTCAAGCTTTTTTGTCCCTCACCGGCACTTTAATGGATAGGTAAGATGTTGGAGCTTCAGCAAGAAAAAGATCATGATAAAATGGAGGTCGAAGCACTTTATGATACTGCTTTCAGCTCAAGTCGCTTCAACCTCCCGAGCTATCAATTTCGACACGGGGTAAATTCAGTTGAAGAGTTAAGTGGTGTTGTAAGGGATGATTTTGGTGCACTAATCGGGGCTATTCGGTTTTGGCCAATTGCGGTTGGAATGAATAAGGTAAGAACATTACTCCTTGGGCCGATAGCTGTCCATCCAATTGTACAGGGCGAAGGAATTGGGTCTTTTCTCATACGACAGAGCATTACCAAAGCGCACATGCTTGGATGGGAATCAATTATTCTGATTGGCGATTTACCGTATTATAAACGATTTGGTTTTAGAGTGGTCAAATCAGTGGTCTTCCCGCCGCCGACAGATCCCAAAAGAGTCTTATGTCTAGCGTTAGTTAAAGGAGCTCTTGATGAGCTTTACGGGAAGGTATATCCCATAAAATGACGCAGAAATTCTTTTTAAACCTCCGCGAGAGATTTTTGGCAATCGGCAATAACTGAATCGATGTAAGGCTTAAATGTCGGACTGTTATCACGGATTGATTGAGCAAATAAATTACGAACCTCATTTAAATCCACTTGGCGAAGAAAATGTTTGACCCTTCCAAGATTAGATGACCTCATGGAAAGTGAAGAAACACCCAGCGCAGCTAAAATAATGGCGAGTTCCGGTCGCGCCGCATCTTCACCGCAATAACTCACCCGCGTCCCATTTTCTGTACACCTGTCACAAATGTGTTTAATCAATTTTAGATAGCTCATGCTTAAAGCAGGATAGCGGCTCCGGACTTTCTCATTTTGCCGGTCAGCGGCAAAAAAGAATTGCTTTAAATCGTTCCCACCAATGGAAATAAAGTCCACAGATTGAAAAAATGAGTCGGGGGCAAAAGCTAAAGAAGGTGTCTCAAGCATGGCTCCGATTTCAATAGCATCAGAAATTGCATGCCCTTTTTTTTGTTCCCGTTTTATGAGTTCGAGAACAATCGCCTTGGCTTTCACAAATTCTTCTTGACTGACAATCATAGGAAACATGATTCCAAACGGCCGCCCGTCAGCTCCTCTAATGATTGATTGGAGCTGCATTTTAAGTAATCCAGTTCGGTCAAGTAATATGCGTGTGGCTCGCCACCCCATTGCTGGATTGGGTTCTTCTTCGCGGTTCAGATAAGGCACAACTTTGTCCGAACCCACATCAAGCGTTCTAAATATAACGGGCCTACCATCTGCCGAGTCAATCACCGTTGAATACTGCTGGGCAAGTTCTTCACGAGTCGGAATTCGGGTCGTGGTTAAAAATCTTAACTCAGTTCGAAATAACCCAACCCCTTCGGCACCCGAGGGAATCAGGTTAGGAAGTTCGGGAATTAATCCAGCATTGATATAAAGATTAATTGTTGTACCATCACGTGTTTGAGCTGGCTTGTCCCGAATTTTCGAAAATTTGACCTGAGCCGTTTTGGTCATTTCGATCTGATTATGAATAGCTTCTGTTACGGCATCATCAGGTCGCAAATGAACGACTCCGCTATCGCCATCAATGCAGACGGTATCACCGTTTAAGGCTTCAGTTGTAATCTCCTTGACGTGTATAATGAGGGGAATAGCCATCGTGCGGGCAATTATGGTGGCGTGAGAACCAACAGAACCTTCTTCAAGGATAATACCCTTTAAGGTACTTCCATATTCCAAGAGTTCACCGGGGCCTATATTACGGGCAATTAAAATTGGGTTTTCTGGAATCTCATCCGTAACGCTGCGCCCTTGACCCGTCAATATTCGTAATAATCTGTTAAAGAGATCATCAAGGTCATGGAAACGTTCGCGTAAGTAGGGATCAGGAGATTTAGCCATTCGAATACGCGCTTCTGATTGTTCTTTTTCAACCGAAGCTTCTGCGGTTAGTCCAGTCGTAATGTTTTCAGCCATGCGAGTAAGCCAACCGGATGAATTAGCAAACATACGGTAGGTCTCCAGAACCTCTCTTTGTTCGGCCGTGATTGAGTGGAGTGGTTGGGATTCGAGCAGATAATCAACAGTTCCCCGAAGTTCGGTAATCGCTTCGTCTAATCGCTTCTGCTCGGCTTCGGGGTCTTTTCCAACGGGATTGGTAATGACAACACGGGGCTCGTGTAATAGGACTCGTCCCTCCGCAAACCCTTCGTAAGCAACTAAACCTTTATATGTTTCCGATTGGGTGTGGAGTGCAGAGAGGGCCTGTCCTTCTCCAGTGAGGATACCCGTTTCACGCATTTCGGCTAATACTGTTGCGACAACAGCAAGGGTTTTAACCTCGTCGCTTGTGAAGGTACGAGCGTTTTGTGTTTGCACAACTAAGACTCCAAGAGTCTGGCCAAGTCGCTGAATAGGAACACCTAGAAAAGACGAGTATCGTTCTTCCCCAGTTTCAGGCATAAAACGAAAGCCCTTTTCACTCGGTGCATTTGAAGTGTTAATCGGAGTTGATTCCCGTGATACCCGGCCCACGAGTCCCTCCGTAACGCGCATTCGTGTTTGATGCACAGACTCAGGATTTAACCCCTGTGTGGCACACAATTCCAATGTTTGGGCATCACGGTGTAAGTAGACGGAACATACCTCCACCCCCATACAATTGGAAACGAGTTCAACAATTTGATCAAGTCTCTTTTGGCCGTCACTATCGCTAGCAAGCGCGTTATTCAGGCGAAACAACAACTCCTGCGAAGAAGTTGGTGAAATTAAGTCACTCATTGTGTTGCGTTGCCCAATTGGAATGAAGGTTAAAATTATCGTGGAGAGCCTGAACAGCAAGTTCCATGTACTTTCGGTCAATCAAAACCGATATTTTAATTTCTGAGGTTGAAATGACTTTAATGTTAATCCCCTCGTTCGCCAAAATAGAAAACATTTGCGAAGCAACACCCGATTGAGACCGCATTCCAATCCCGACTACGGATACTTTACAGACATTCTTATCTTGAACGATATCTTGAAAATTAACTAATCCGTCCGTCCGGGATTCGAGTAAAACCTTTTCAGCTTTGTCGGCGTCCTCTGTCGGGCATGAGAAAGTTATATCAGTTCGATTATCTTCCGAGATATTTTGTACAATCATGTCAACTACAATACCCGATTCCGATAACTTGCCAAAAATTTTTGCGGCTATACCTGGTCTATCGGCCACCGAAATGACAGTCAATTTTGCCTCGTTTCGTGAACTCGCAACACCTGTGATTGTACGCTTTTCCATTCTTTCATCCTCTTCACAAACTAATGTACCCTGATTATCAGAAAAACTAGACCGAACATAAACGGGCACTTTTTCGGCCATGGCTAGCTCGACAGAGCGAGTTTGCAGAACTTTGGCTCCTAAGGAGGCGAGTTCGAGCATTTCCTCATAGGCAATTCGATTGAGTTTCCTTGCCCGATACACGATTCTTGGGTCAGCAGTGTAGACGCCATCAACATCAGTGAATATATCACAGTGAGCACATTTAAATTTAGCGGCAAAAGCAACGGCAGTCAAATCTGAACCACCACGCCCAAGGGTGGTGATACGATTTTCCTTACTCACACCTTGAAAGCCGGCAACGACAGCAACTTTCATACCTTCCGAAAATTTTGCTTCCAAATTGTGAGTTTCAATATCAACAAGTCGCGCGGCACCGTGGATTGAATTCGTTTTAACCGGAACTTGCCATCCCTGCCAGCTGCGAGCTGGAATGTTTAACTTGTGTAACGCGAGAGTTAAAAGGCCGGCCGTCACATTTTCACCTGCGGATACAACAGCATCAAATTCCCTGGCATCAGAAAATGATGACGAATGATTGACAAAGTCTATGAGTTTATTCGTTTCCCCAGCCATCGCGGAAACAATCGCAATGACTTGGTTATTGTTGGCAACGACTGTTTGGATGGTGTTGGCGACTTTGCTGATATAAGCAAGGTCCGCAACAGAAGTCCCACCAAATTTCATCACGACTTTAGCCATTACAACTCACCACCGTAACTGTCTGTTTTTTGAAATAGCATAATGAGCAATTTTTTTGTCAATTAAATTCAATAAAATCTTACGAATCGGCTATAAATCAGATGTTGATGAACAGAATGTAACTCAGCCGAAAGGGTGAGTATTAATGTCTGGAGTTAATTTGTATTAGAAATTGATGACCACGGGAGTGGAAGTACAGGAATTCCTTCCTCAATCAAAGATTTGGCGTCTTTTGGAGTCGCTTCGCCATGAATAGAGCGACTTGCAAGTTCACCTTTGTGCATTTTGCGAGCCTCACGAACAAATTTTTTGCCGACATAATCCGAATTGTCTGAGACAATCTGTTTAAGTTCCTGAATGGCTTTTTCATATTTTGAAAACGGCACATTAAGATCTATTGTTTCTTTGGTATCGGTCTCGGCATTGACAGCTTTACCTTTTTTTGTATTCACGACATTGGGTGTCATTATTTTTTTACCGACCCTGTTTGAATAGCAAACTGGACAGTTCAACAGACCCGCTTGATGAAGACTTTCAAACGCATCGTTTGATTTGAACCAGCTATCAAAATCATGACCATTGTCACAAGATAAAGAGAATTTAATCATGTCAACTTTTACTAGAAACTAAAAGGTACACTCAGTGTAACATACATCATTATTCATGGTCAAAGAATATAACTTTTTTTGTGAGGTTCAAGTTTACCCCTTTAGGGATAACCATAGTATCAAACGTATTGACAACTCCTGATAGGAGGAATATTTCAGCGAGATTGGGCAAACGGGAGAGTTTAATTGGGCGGCGACATTGCGCCTGTCATAAGGGCAACGGCATCAGACATTCCCCAATCTTTAGGATTAATGATACATAATCGTCTCCCACGGCGATGGATGTGGATACGGTCAGACACTTCAAATACATGGGGCATATTATGAGAAATCAAAATAATGGGGATGCCTTTTAATTTAACATCTTCTATGAGTGATAATACTCGACTACTTTCCTTGACACCTAATGCCGCAGTTGGTTCATCCATAATGATAACCTTGGACCCAAACGCGACGGCTCTTGCAACAGCCACCCCTTGTCGTTGCCCCCCGGAAAGTGTTTCCACCGACTGCCTGATGTTCTGAATTGTTAATAAACCCAATTCAGTGAGTTTTTCACGAGCAATTTTTTCCATGCCTGAATGATCAAGTTTACGAAATATATGGCCGATTAGTCCTGGCTTTCGTAATTCTCGACCCATAAACATATTATCAGCGATGGTCATCGCTGGGGACATAGCCAAGGTTTGATAAACGGTTTCAATTCCTGCTTGACGGGCATCAATAGGTGTCGAAAACTTGACTGATTTGCCATCAAGTAAAATTTCCCCTTGGTCTGGGATAACGGCTCCAGAAAGAGCTTTAATCATTGTTGTTTTACCAGCTCCATTGTCGCCAATAACACCTAATACCTCCCCAGCATGAAGCTCAAAGTCACAATCATCCAAAGCAACAACTTTTCCAAATCGCTTATATAATCCTTTAGCTTGTAAAACGGACTGAGTCATGACACGACCTTGCGAATCCATTGGTCTACGGCAACGGCAAAAATAATCAATAGCCCAATAAAAAGGTACGTCCACTGAGCATCAGCTCCAAGCAATCTCAAGCCCAATGAGAACACCCCAACGATCAATGCACCAAAAAGCATCCCTAGAATTGACCCGCGACCTCCAAAGAGTGAGATACCCCCAATGACGACTGCTGTGATGCTTTCAATATTGGCAAGCTGTCCAGAAGTTGGTGAAACCGAACCAATACGGCCAATCAAGGCCCAACCAGCAAATGAACAAATTAAACCTGCAACCATGTAGACAGAAATGAGGGTTTGTTTAACTTTTACTCCGGCAAGGTTGGCCGCTTCAGGATCATCCCCAACGGCATGAACATGCCGTCCCCAAGCGGTATGACGCAAGGCATATGCCAAAACAAACACAAGCCCCACCATGAAGATGACACCACCGGTCAATACGGCGCCCCCAAATTCAAATTTAGTTCCAAATATCTGGAGCAGAGGTGCTATTTCGGCGATGTCTTGGCTCCGTATGGTTTCGTTGGAGGAATACAGAAAATTAGTTGCTAAAACAATTTGCCACATTCCTAAGGTCACGATAAACGGTGGTAGTTTTACTACCGCAACAAAAAAACCGTTAATAAATCCGCAAAGAAGCCCGCAGCAGAGGCCACAGGCCACTGCCAATTCTACTGGCATCCCATATCTGAAGGTAAATTGTCCCATGACAACCGAACTGAGCACCATAATGGCACCGACACTCAAATCAATTCCAGCAGTTAGAATAACCAATGCTTGAGCTGCACCAACAATTCCAACAATTTGAACTTGTTGAAGGATGAGAGTGAGGGCAAATGGCGAGAAGAACTTGGAACCTAAAAGAAGACCAAAAATGATCACTGAAACGGTCAGGACAACCAAGGGGACAAGAGAAGGGGCATGGTGCAATGCTGAATGAATTTTTCGAAGAATACCGGAGTTGTGATCTTCAAAAGAGACAATTCCACTACCGTTGTCAGTCATTAATATCCTTTAATTTGTGTAAGAAAAAGGGGAGGGTAAACTCCCCTTTTTAGGCAATATAAATAGCGTTACAATCAACCCCAACAAAGAGCCATGCCCTCATCGGTATTGATACTATCAACCCCGTCAACTGCTTGATCAGTGATTAATGCGACACCTGTGTCAAAGAAATCTTTACCTGGGGTGTTTTCGGGCTTTGTTTCATCCGCGGCCCAATTGGCAATGGCTTCAATACCCAGTGAAGCCATCAGCAAGGGATATTGTTGCGAAGTCGCACCGATAATACCATCTTTGACGTTTTGTACGCCTGGACAACCCCCATCAACAGAAACAATCAGGACATCATTTTCACGACCAATCGCTTTAAGGGATTCGTAAGCTCCTGCTGCAGCGGGTTCATTGATGGTATAAACGACATTAATGCTTGGGTCTTTGGCCAAGAGATTTTCCATGGCTCGTCGCCCTCCTTCTTCATTACCCTGAGACACATCGTTCCCGACAATACGAGAATCTGTTTCATCGCCCCATTTATTGGGGTCGCCAAGATCTATTCCAAAACCTTGCAAGAATCCTTGATTTCTGAGAACGCCAACAGTGGGTTGACTTTCATTTATATTCAGCATGCCAATACGGGCATTTGCGGCCTCTTCACCTAATGACGCAGCAGCCCAGCGGCCAATAAGTACACCCGCAAGAAAATTGTCCGTCGCAAAGGTGGCGTCGGCAGCATCAATAGGATCAAGTGGTGTATCCAAGGCGATCACGAGCAGTCCAGCATCCCGTGCTTGTTGAACGGCTGGGGCAATGGCTGAAGTATCTGAAGCGGTCAATAAAATTCCGCTTGAGCCACTCGCAATACAGGTCTCAATAGCCTGAACTTGGGCTTCGTTATCACCATCAACTCTACCTGCGTAACTACTAAACTCTATACCAAGTTCAGCGGCCTTAGCAGCTGCACCTTCGCGCATTTTTACAAAGAACGGATTAGTTTCGGTTTTCGTAATCAGGCAAGCGGATACTTGAGCCGAAACACTTCCAGCACCTAACGCCATAATGAGTGACGCAACTACCGGTATAAGAAAATTTTTCATAGTTCTCCTCCAATAATATTATTAAAAATTAAACTCTCTTACAAAATTGGTCAGGTGAAATAATCATATTTTGTGAGTGAAATGCAATAAAGTTTTAAATTATTTTCACTAATTGTATCTTAATAATTGCAACATAGGGAATTATATCAGGCCGGTTAGTGCTCTGGTGATCTGACAAAATATAATTAATCAGCAACATTTGCCAGAAACCATATAATTCGGAAGTATATAGAATAGCCAATTGAGGCAAATACAATGACGCACTCCATAAACCTTGAATCTCTCAAGCGAACATACTTGTTCAAAGAACAAATACATAAATCGCTCCAAGAAGCTATAATGGAAATGGACATTTATAACGCCGATTCCGACTTGCGCCTTGAAGAAAGCAAAATTGCTGAACAACTTGGGATCTCAAGAAATCCAGTCAGAGAAGCCTTAATCCGGCTGGAAAATGAAGGACTGGTTGAGATCAAAGTTGACGAAGGTGTATTTGTCAAACAAAGAGGAATTGATGAAATCGCCGAACTCATCATTGTATGGGCGGCAATTGAAAGCATGGCCGCAAGATTGGCTTGTCATCAAGCCACTCTAGAAGAAATTGAGGAGTTACGGTTGATTGCAACTAACAAAGGTCCCGATGGAACGATTGTCAGTCAAGAAGTGTATTCAGAAACTAATATATTGTTTCACCGAAAAATATTAGAACTTTCCAAGTGTAAAATGCTTCAAAAATATGGTGAGGATGTATTCTCTCACATTGAGCCAGCCCGAAGGCATGCAATGCGTGATCATTCTCGTACCGAACAGTCATTATTCGACCATATTCAAATTGTTGATGCTATTCAAAGCGGTCAAGGGGATAGAGCATCTAAGTTGGTTGAAGAGCATACCTTAGACTTAGAAAAATATATCCGAAAAACGTGGAAAAATCATTCCAAAAACGATAAGAAGGACAAGTAAAGGAATAAAATATGACAGTAAAATCTCAGACAGCGCATGATACGCTGGCTCAAAAAAGTATGGATGATGACATCGTTTCAGGGGGACGTCTTGTCGCAAAAGCCCTCAAAAACGAAGGAGTGGATACGATTTTTACTCTATGCGGTGGACATATCATTGATATTTATGATGGGTGCATTGACGAAGGAATTAAAATAGTTGATGTGCGCCATGAGCAAACAGCAGCTCATGCTGCCGATGGTTATGCTCGGCAGACAGGTAAACTTGGATGTGTGGTCACGACTGCTGGCCCGGGTTGCACCAATGCCGTGACAGGAGTCGCAACGGCGTTTCGTTCCGAGAGTCCTATTTTACATATTGGCGGTCAATCCTCTCTATCCCAGCACAAAATGGGTTCCCTACAAGACCTTCCCCATGTCGACATGATGGCTCCAATCACCAAATTCTCTTCGGGCGTTTTTTCCACCGAACGGATTGCAGATATGATTGCCATGGCCGCGCGGGAGTGTTTTGCTGGGGCCTACGGGCCGAGCTATCTGGAAATCCCACGCGATATATTGGATGCCGAAATTCCTATTAATCAAGCCCGAATTCCTGCTCCAGGGAGTTATCGTGGATCTGTAAAATCAATTGGCGACCCAGTAGATATCGAACGTATGGCCGATATTCTTGTCAATGCCGAGCGTCCAGCCGTATTGTTTGGTCAACAAGTGTGGTCATCAAATTCTTCGCAAGATTGTATTGATTTTGTCAGGGCACTCGAAATACCCGCTTATATGAATGGTGCGGCTCGGGGTATGATGAAGCAGAATGATCCGCATTGCTTTGACCGCACTCGGTCAGATGCCTTTAAAGGTGCCGATGTTATTTTGATTGTGGGGACACCGTTTGATTTCCGTATGGGTTATGGGAAACGGATTACTGCACCAACCCTATTGCAGATAGACCTTGATTATCGTACGGTTGGAAAAAATAGAGATATCACATTGGGTATCAGCGGGCATCCCGGGGCCGTATTGTCGGCTATTAGTGATGCTGCTTCAGCCCGTCTTGATAGAGGAAAAAAGCAACTTCGACATCAATGGATGAATGATTTAAGGGAAATTGAACACACCAAACTTGAAAAACTGATGCCAATGTTTTTAACCGATCAATCCCCGATTCACCCTTACCGATTGGCGTGGGAGATTAACGAGTTTCTTGGCGAGGATTCAATTTATATTGGCGATGGTGGTGATGTCGTAACTATTTCGGCCCAGGCCGTCCGACCTCGCAATCCGGGGCAATGGATGGACCCCGGTGCGTTAGGTTCACTTGGCGTAGGTACCGGTTTTGCCATGGCTGCCAAGCTCGCCCATCCACACAAAGAAGTTGTTTGCTTATATGGTGATGGATCCTTTGGAATGACCTCTTTTGATATGGAAACATCACAGCGATTTGGGGCACCTTATCTGGCAATAATAGGGAATAATTCCGCAATGAATCAAATTCGCTATGGACAAATTACTAAGTATGGACAGAATCGTGGCGATATTGGCAACAAACTTGGGGACGTGGAATTTGGTAAATTTGGCGAGATGATCGGTGGCTACGGCGAAGAGGTACGGGAAGCCTCAGAGATACAACCGGCACTCAAAAGAGCTCGCGAAGCCATCCAAAAAACGGGCAAGTGTGCTGTTGTTAATGTTTGGATTGATCCCGATGAATACGCACCTGGTACAAAGGCCCAAACAATGTACAAATAAGCTGACTGCTACTACTAGAAGGAAACAGTTTCATGAAGGCACTTGAAGGAATAAAAATTCTTGATTTTACCCATGTTCAATCCGGGCCGACCTGTACTCAACTTCTTGCTTGGTTTGGGGCGGACGTAATCAAGGTTGAACGTCCAGGAGTTGGAGACGCCACACGTAAACAACTCGTTGATGTACCTGGCGCCGACAGCCTTTATTTTACGATGTTGAACCATAATAAACGCTCAATCACAATTAATACTAAAAGCGAGGTTGGTAAAGAAATATTAACCCGCCTAGTGAAAGAGTGTGATGTTTTAGTCGAAAATTTTGCCCCTAGTGCATTAGATCGCATGGGATTTGGATGGGAGGAAATCCAAAAAATCAATCCGCGCATGATAATGGCTTCAGTCAAAGGGTTTGGTCCTGGTAAGTATGAAGATTGTAAAGTGTATGAAAATGTCGCTCAATGTGCCGGCGGTTCTGCTTCAACGACAGGTTTTCCTGATGATGTCCCGCTCGTAACCGGAGCACAAATTGGAGATTCAGGAACAGGTCTTCACCTCGCCCTTGGGATTTGTGTCGCATTGATTCAAAGGACCACCACCGGTAAAGGGCAAAGAGTGCTGGCACCCATGCAGGACGGAGTACTCAATTTGTGCCGAGTTAAACTTAGAGACCAGCAGCGCCTTGAGCGAGGGCCACTCAAGGAATACTCTCAATACGGAAGGGGTGAAGCATTTGGTATTGCTACTCCTCGTGCAGGCAATGACTCTGGAGGCGGCCAACCAGGTCGAATTCTCAAATGTAAAGGATGGGAAACCGATCCCAATTCCTATACCTACTTCATTACCCAAGCCGCAGTATGGAAATCGGTGTGTGAAGTCATAGGCAAACCAGAGTGGAAGGATGATCCTGACTTTGCAACACCTGAAGCACGCCTTCCAAGGTTGGATTTAATTTTTTCAACTATTGAAGAATGGACTAAAAGTAAAACCAAGTTTGAAGTTATGGATATATGTAACCCATTAAATATCCCTGTCGGCCCAATTCTTTCAATGAAAGAACTTGCCGAAGACGAAAGTTTACGTGCGACAGGAACAATTGTTGAAGTTGATCATCCTGAAAGAGGACAATACACGACTGTAGGGTGCCCGATCAAGCTTTCTGATAGCCAAGTGGAGGTCGTTCGTTCACCACTATTAGGGGAACACACAAAAGAGATTCTCACGACTGTTCTTGGCTATCAAGGTCCAGAACTAGACATGGTCATTAGATCAGGGGCCGTAGGTGAAGTGCATTAAAAACCCTATCAACCATTAAAAGAATAAGGAAGCATATGAAACTAATAGTAATGGGCCAGCAAGCGTTTGGCAAAGCTGCACTTGAAAAAATTCTACAGGAAGGAAAGGACGAGGTTGTTGCAGTTTACTGTGCACCTGAAAAGGAAGGTAAACCTTTAGATCCGCTCAAAGAATATGCATTAGAACTAAATATACCTGTTTACCAGCCCGCAAATTTTTCTGATCAAGAGACATTGCAGCAACTTCAAAGTCATCAGTCTGATTTAATGATAATGGCATATGTTATCATTTTTGTTCCTGAAAAGGCGAGGGATATTCCTCGGCTTGGATCAATTTGCTTTCACCCATCGTTATTGCCAAAGCATCGAGGGCCAAGCTCAATCAATTGGCCAATAATGTGGGGAGCGACTGAGACTGGATTTTCATGGTTCTATCCAACTGACGGATTGGATGAGGGTGATATTCTCATGCAATGGAAATGCTCAATTGATCCCGACGATACTCTCGGTTATGTGTATTTTAAAAAAATCTTTCCCGCTGCCGTCGATTCGATATCAAAAGTGTGCGAGATGTATCGCACAGGTAATACCCCACGGATTACTCAGAATGAATCAGACGCGACTTACGAAAGCTGGTGCCGAGCCAAGGATGCCAAAATTGATTGGCATAAACCAGCCCAAGAAGTGTATAACTTGATTCGCGGCACTAATCCTCAACCAGGTGCTTGGACCACTTACAAGGGTCAGGTGATTAAGATATTTGATACTGGATTAGCCTCTCATGTGGGCAATGGGCCAGGTACTGTTCACGAAATCAATGACCACGGATTAATCGTTAATGCCCAAAATGGCGGAATTATCGTAAAGCGTGTTCGCCCCGAAAACGACAAGAAGGTTCCTGTGAGCGAATGGATTACATCCGCTGGGGTTAAGGTCGGTGATGTGCTGGGAAGCAATTAAACAATGAAAATTAATCAGGAGGAAAATTAATGGCATCGGATATCGAAATTGCTCGTCAAGCAAACAAAATAGCAATCCAAGAAGTTGGTGCTAAGCTTGGAATACCACACGAACACCTGCTCCCTTACGGTCATGACAAAGCAAAGATTTCGGCTGAGTTTATTGAGTCCGTGCAAGCTGAATCTGATGGTCATCTCATTTTGGTCACTGCAATTAATCCGACGCCTGCGGGAGAGGGAAAAACGACTACAACGGTTGGTCTTGGGGACGGTCTCAACACAATAGGCAAAAAAACAGCCATTTGTATCAGAGAAGCCTCGTTAGGACCCTGTTTTGGTATGAAGGGTGGAGCCGCGGGGGGCGGATTTGCACAGGTAGTTCCCATGGAAGAAATGAACTTACACTTCACTGGGGATTTTCATGCCATTACCTCCGCTCATAATCTGCTGTCGGCCATGATTGACAATCATATTTATTGGGGCAATGCCCAAGGAATTGATTTGCGGAGAGTTGCTTGGCGTCGTGTTCTTGATATGAATGATCGTGCATTGCGGCAGATTACATGTAGTCTGGGTGGAGTTGCAAATGGCTTTCCACGCGAGGCGGGTTTTGATATTACCGTGGCATCAGAAGTCATGGCCGTGTTATGTCTGTCACGTAATCTTGACGATTTACAAGAGCGACTTGGACGCATGATTGTCGCTTATAGAAGAGATCGATCTCCGGTGTTTTGTCGTGATATCAACGCTGATGGTGCAATGACCGTATTATTGCAGCAAGCAATGCAACCCAATTTAGTTCAAACACTTGAGAATAATCCAGCTTTTGTTCATGGCGGCCCATTTGCCAATATTGCCCATGGATGCAATTCTGTCATTGCGACAACTACCGCTTTAAAATTGGCTGATTATGTGGTCACTGAAGCAGGATTTGGTGCCGATCTTGGGGCTGAAAAATTCATGAATATTAAGTGCCGACAAGCTGGTCTTAAGCCCAAAGCAGTGGTGATTGTGGCCACGATCAGAGCCTTAAAAATGAATGGCGGAGTGGCCAAGGACGATTTAGGTGCGGAAAACATTGAAGCGGTCCAAAAAGGCTGCACCAATCTTGGTCGACATATCGAAAACATGCGCAACTATGGAGTTCCAGTCGTTGTGGGCATCAATCATTTCATCAGTGATACTGATGCCGAAGTTGAAGTGGTAAAGCAATATACAGGTTCGCAAGGGACTGAGGCTATTCTGTGTAGACATTGGGCCGAAGGGTCTAAGGGAACGGTAGATCTAGCTCACTCAATAGTAAATATTATAGAAAAAGGTGAAGCAAGTTATCGACCACTTTACCCAAATGACATGAGTCTTGCTGAAAAAATTCAGACGATTGCCAAGAAAATTTATCGCGCCGAAACAGTTGCGATGGATAAGAAAATCTTGGACCAACTCCATCAGTGGGAAGAACAGGGTTATGGTAGCCTGCCGGTTTGCATGGCAAAAACGCAATACAGTTTTACGACTGACCCGAACGAGAGAGGAGCACCAATTAACCATACTATCCCAGTGCGTGAAGTAAGACTGTCCGCGGGAGCAGGATTTATTGTTGTTGTTTGTGGAGCGATAATGACCATGCCAGGATTGCCGAGAACTCCCGCTGCCGAATCCATTCATATTGATGAAGAGGGTCGCATTGAGGGATTATTTTAGCAAAAAATTAGTTTTGAGTTTTTGATATTTGTTGATATGATTTTATCAAGGTTCAGCAGTAAGATGCTGGATAAAAAAATCTTCATGGCCGAATTAGTCAATTTGGATGACGCTGTGGAGTTTAATTGGCCGGTTGTTTCGGTCGTTAACTAGGTAAGACTTCTTACCATATAATAATATTAGGAGGATTAAAAGTGATAAGAAAAACAGCTTTTTGGATTGCTACTCTTTTCGCATTCATGGTTTCAGGTGTTGCTTATGCACAGTTTGAGCCGACCAAGCCTATTGATTTTGTCATTATGGCCGGTAAAGGTGGTGGGGCTGATAAAATGGCTCGATTGATGCAGTCAATCGTTGAGCAGAATGATTTGGCTTCTCGCCCCTTAGTTCCAGTGAACAAGTCTGGGGGATCAGGTGCAGAAGCACTTGTTTCATTGAATACTGCGGGAGACCCAGATCACACCATTATGGTTACTCTGAATTCATTTTTCACAACGCCATTACGTCAACCAGGCCTTGGAATAAACATAATGGATTTTGCTCCAGTAGGACGAATGGCAGAGGATACATTTGTTCTTTGGGTTCATAAGGATGAAGGGGTGACCACCTTCCAACAGTTTTTAGATGAAGCCCAAGCGCGAGGCTCTGATTGGGTTATGGGAGGCACCGGGTCGGCCCAAGAAGATCAAATCATCACCGATTTTTTAAATGATACATTTAACCTTTCAATCAAATACATCCCTTATAAAGGTGGTGGAGCAGTCGCTAAGGATTTAGCCGGTCGGAATATTCACTCTTCGGTTAATAATCCGTCGGAAGCGCTGGGATTTTATGAATCAGGAGATGTTATTCCGCTTGTGGCCTTTACCGATGAGCGTCTGCCGATGTTTCCTGAAGTACCAACTTTGATTGAGGCAACAGGTGAACCATTTGCTTATTACATGCAACGGGCTGTCGTCGGAGCACCGGGCATGTCCGATGAGGCACTGAGTTACTATACCGATCTTTTTACCATGGTTTATGACTCTGCTGAGTGGCAAGAATATAAGTCAAGTAAATCCTTATTAGGTGATTTTACTTCGGGTGCTGATCTTGCTGGATATTGGGATGTCCAAAGAAGTCGACATGAAACTATTTTGCGTGCTTCGGGAGCCATTCAATAAACTGCTGAAAAATTAAATCAAGTGGAGGGAGTGAAGGAGTTTGCGCCTTGCTGAACTAATCACGGCAATCGTAATCGCCCTTTTTTCCCTCTATCTGATGTGGGAAAGTGGTGAGGGTCCCTCATGGGACCCGAATGCTGTCCGTTTTGCCAATATCGGTATCAATGTGAATAACGAAGGGCCAGGGAGCGGTTTCTGGCCTTTTTGGTTGTCGCTCATTATGCTAATATGTTCAGTATTAGTGGGTTTCAACTGGTATCGGAAGACCACCCCTCAATCTCGATCAACGGAAAAATATTTAGACTATTTCGGCCTTCGAATTTTTGCTTTAGTAGGAGGCGGGTTAATCGTTTTTCTTCTGTTGATTGGTGTGGTTGGATTTTATGGCGCCATTCCCCTTTTTCTTATCTATTACATTTATTTTATCGGTCGCCATCCATTGTGGCTTACGTTGATGATAGCCATCGCCGTTCCGGTTTTTTCTTTTTTCTTTTTTGATATTTCAATGCGAATTGTCCTCCCCAAGGGATTATTAGAACCTTTGTTTATTCCACTTTATGACATCTTTTTATGATGAACTATCGTGTTGACCCAATGATTTATCCTGTCGGAAGTTGATAAAGTTTCATGGAAGTATTTACCCTTTTGATTAACGGTGTTTGGGCCGCACTGCAGCCCATCAATTTAGGCCTGGCTTTTTTAGGTGTGGTGATTGGTTTGTTTGTCGGTGCAATGCCGGGGTTAGGTTCTGTGAATGGAGTGGCGATTCTGTTACCATTTACGTTTGTAATTCAGGAAATAACGGGAACTGTATCATCGCCAATGATTTTTCTTGCGGCCATTTATTATGGAGCCATGTATGGAGGGGCAATATCATCAATTACATTGGGGATTCCCGGAGCTTCAACGGCCGTGGCAACCACATTTGATGGACGGCCCTTAGCTTTAGAAGGAAAAGCAGAAAAAGCTCTGGTTATTGCTGCAATTGCCTCCTTCATTGGTGGTACATTATCCAATATCATTTTTACTGGAGCGGCTCCTTTGTTAGCGACCGTTGCCCTGAGATTTGGAAACCCTGAAATCTTTGCCTTGATGCTTTTAGCTTTCGCCACCTTTGTGGGTCTTGGTAGCGATGATATTCCCAAGACCATCATTTCGATTTGTTTTGGTCTGATTATGTCTTCTGTTGGCTTTGACATTATATCGGGAGCACCAAGGCTCTTACTGTTTGATTCGACACTGTGGTTCAGTCGGGGAATACAGTTTTTAGTATTAGCGATTGGCGTGTATGGAATCGGTGAGATGCTTTGGACTTTGAATTCGAGTAGAGGGACTGTTCGAATGACAGAAGCGAACATTACCTTTAAAAGACTCTGGGCTGCGATGAAGTCATTTCCGGAAGCGTGGAAAGGTACGACAATTGGATCTTTTTTGGGTTTTTTCGTTGGTATTTTACCCGCTGCTGGTGCTACTCCTGGTTCACTGATGGCCTACGGTGTAACCAAAATGGTTTCAAAAAATCCTGAGAAATTTGGCAAGGGTGAGCCCGATGGTGTTGCTGCACCAGAAGCCGCTAACAATTCGGCTTCAACCGGAGCAATGCTACCGATGATGACGCTTGGAATTCCAGGTTCACCAACAACGGCAGTTCTTCTAGCTGGAATGGTTATTTGGGGTCTGCAACCTGGCCCTTTATTATTTTCTGAACAGCCAGAATTTGTATGGCCATTGATTGGTTCATTTTATATTTCCAATGTCATTGCGGTCATGGTGAATTTAGCGTTTATTCCGCTGTTCTTGAAAGTCCTGAAGATGCCATTTTCAATCCTTGCACCCCTTATTTTTGTTCTTTCTGTAGTGGGTACATATGCAGCATATCAAAACATTTATGATGTTTGGTTGATGCTTATTTTCGGTCTTGGGGCATTTTTATTAAGAATATTGGATTACCCTTTAGCTCCTGCGGTACTGGCTATAGTCCTTGGTCCAATTGCTGAGCCAACGTTACGGCAATCATTGTTACTTTCTGACGGAAGTTGGTTAATCTTTTTTGAACGCCCTGTTTCAGGACCGATTACAGTTATAGCAATCATCCTGTTGTTATTGCCTTTATTGGGATTCCTGAAGAAGAAAATTCGAAGTTAATCAACAGAGTTTAATTCTGTGTATAAGGAGCCTCAAGGTTCACTTATTTTTATCAATCAATTGTGAGATTATTGAAAATAATTTGTAAATAATCTGTGCCAGAAATTCCACTTATTCCAATAATGTTACCGAAATAGCAAAATTTCACTCTTATCCAACATTGTGATACCCAATCATACCCTGATTAACAGATGTAATTCCCATGACGAAATACAGTTCGGTTGTTGATTGGTCTCTGATTTTCTCCAGTCCAAATTTGAATTTAAAACACAATTTTTGTGAACCATTCTAAGCCATTCTATGAACCATCACTAAACGCCTTGAACTGCTTAGACATTGACTCTAACTCAAACTTAACCCCACGAAGAGACATTCAGTCCATAATGAACTGTTGTTATATTATCCGTCAAATAATCACAATAAGTTTATTCTGCTTGTATAATATCAAGTCGCGTTACTTTAATTGAATGAGTCACAAACTATTTTTCTACTCCATTACATGTTTGATAAGGATAATTTTAAATGGATATCGTTAAGTCATTTGAATACTGCCTGAGGAACTACTTTACGTTTTCCGGTCGGGGAGGACGGTCCGAGTTTTGGTGGTTCCAGCTTGTCGTTTTAGTATTAATTGCAATAACCGAAGGTGTAGTATTAATTCCTTTTTTATTTCCTATCTTTGCCGCCGGGTCACGTCGTTTGCATGACACTGGGAAAAGCGGATGGTGGCAATTGTTAATTATTGTCCCCGTAATAGGTATTTTAGTTTTGATATATCTATTTGCTCAAGAATCAGAGCCAAGAGAAAACCGATATGGTCCTCCTCTGAATTCTGATGAATTACCTGAGGATGCTGAATTA